>Ga0307928_10001533_pt1 | contig 17557 bp, 37 predicted proteins | sample AceLakmetagen232_FD_201815 | JGI IMG/M metagenome (GOLD analysis project Ga0307928, IMG submission 201815) | Saline water microbial communities from Ace Lake, Antarctica - #232 | ecosystem: Environmental > Aquatic > Non-marine Saline and Alkaline > Saline | place: Antarctica: Ace Lake... | reverse complement strand
ATGACTAAAGACAAAAAAATATATTTCAGATTTAAATCCGAAAGACAACAAAGTATGATTTTTGCATACATTAGGGAACTAAAACAAAAAGAACTAAGACTATGCGACATAACTGCGAAAGTAAAAAGGGAATTTAATATTAACCCTCACGAGAAAACAATAGAAGGATGGGCTAAGAAACAAAGTTGTAGGTTTAGCCCAAACTGGCAAAGGGATGAAGCATATATGAAAAAATGTAGGGCGGAGTGCGAAAAATCCAAACAATTTCTAAGTAAAGACGAATTAATTTTAGAAACAATGTATGACCAAGCTAAATCCGAAGGTATTATAGAATGAAAACCCAAGAAGAATTAGATCAAGCAAGTATTCAATTAAAAATTAAAGATTTATACGAGTAATTAAGTTTTGCTAGTAACTTACTAGCAGAACCCTCTTTCTTACCACAAACTATATAAATAAGTTATGTAAGGTTATATAACTATGGCTACAATAACTTTAGCTGAATCCGTAATGCTATACGAAAATAGCTACGGATCAGCAATTAGATTAAAACGGAAATATCTTATTAGTATTGGGATAGTATTATGTTTAGTTACTCCCTGCACTAATTGGATTTGCCCGATATTGCCAAAGTTATTCAAAAAAGACATAAGGATAAGGTACGAAAGAAAATGAAGAACTATAAGGCTTACGGAGTGCGAGGACACAAACTAGTATCAGAGATAATTATCCCTGAAAATGTTAGTGCATCCAATCGTGAAGAATGGATTAAATCAGTAAAAGAACTCTTAGGATTCGATAACATTATTTTAATGAACAAAGAGGACTTCGGGAGGTTATTTTGGTAAGAACTATTAATATGCTACATAATAATAAAGAGGGCTACGCAGTATTTACTAATAACGATGAATGTGATAACTGCATTTTAACTTATTCTAAATATATTAATGCACAAATAATAGTTCAGGCATACATGAAAATAGGTTTTAAATATATAGGGATTTTAAGAGAGGGGGATTTAAGTTGAACGGTAACATAGGTTTGCAAGATTTATACAAACTAGAACAAAAGCTACAATTAGTAGAAGCGGAACTAAAAGATATTAACGAAAACGTGCCTGATCTTAAAACAGTTCTTACTAAGATAGAATCTTTAAATGATAAATTTGAAAGAAACAGAAAAGATGTTTGGGAATTTATTAATACCTTAACATTAAGTTTAAGAGAAGGCGGAAAGAAAAATGGCAAAACATAGGGAATCAATTTCAGTTTCAAAAGATAAAGTAGATTCAATCGAGCAAATAAAGAAAGCTTGTGATAACTTTAAACTATCCTTTAGTTCAGTTGTAGTTGAATTAACCATTATTGGCTTTGAATCTGGGAAATGGGGTGTATTATTAGATAAGAAAAACCACCATAACATATACACAACAGCGGATATAGTTCATGATGATGCACAAGACCTATTAACTGGCGACGAAGAGTGGGTGCGACTATGAGAAGTCTAATTATAAGGTGTCCGAATTGTGGGCAATATCAGGCAGTAAACACTAACCAAGAACTAAGCGAAGCTAAAATAACAGTTGATTGCAAAATTTGTAATAAAAAAACTAGCAGGAAACTAATAGTAAAAGGGAATTTTAACTTTATTTTAGGATCAACTAGAGATTTAGAAACAATAAGTGAAGCAGTTGCTAGATGCAACATGGAGAAAACAATATGAACGAAGAAATAGGAAAAACACTAATTTTAGTATTAGGGATATTATTAGGCGGATTATTAACCTTTGCAACATTTAATATATATTTAGATGTAACTAAAATGGATCAAGACCATTTAGACAAAGAAGGCAACTTACAACAAGAAATTATACAATTAGAACAATGTGCTGAATTATATTCAGAATCCTTAAATAAAATAACTGAACTAGAAAAAGCACCTGATTGTAAATGTTCATCGCAAAGTTACTGCTATGAACCAGAAACCACGTTTAGTTCAATACTAAAGAACAATGCTAATTTAAGGGATTACATTTTAGACGAATACGACTGTACTGAATTTTCAGAAGGATTATCTGAAACTCTAAACCATATAGGATTTAGAACTAGAACTAAAGTAGTTAAAATAAACTGCGATTTATGGACTGATGATTGGGATGCTTTAGAAGCACAATCGGGATATAGTTATAAAGAATGTAAAAAGAATAACTTGCACCAAATTGTAAACAATGGTGTTACATACACAGAAGCAACAAATGGGGAAATAATATTACCTGAAGATTACCCTGCATACGGAATAAAATAAAATGACTACAATAGATGATAAGTTTTTGGATGTGTTAAATTCACATAAACAATTAGAGAATAACTTACAGCTTTATATTCAAACTGGATATGTAGCTTATGAGGTAATGATAGAGGATGCTTTAGGAGATATTAAACTAAACAATAGCCCAGAAGTATATAAGAAGTTTGAAACATTATACGTAGGACTTCAAAAGAGTGTGAAGGGTTGATTCTTTTTTTTATTTCCTTCTGTAGGAAAGGCGAACATTAGAAGAAATAGAAATAACGGGATTTCTCCCTAAACTTTTCGATATTTTGAAGGGTTAGTTTTTTTATTCTTAATTGATTGAGTATTAGTCTTAACCATGTGTTTTAGATTGTTAATTGATTGAGACCTAGTTAATACTGATCCAGCATAAACTCTTTTCCATTGTGTCGGAGACATCTTCTTCTGCTTGTTTAGAGACTTTCTAGCACTTGCGAGTTGTACTTTTAGTTCCGTTGCAGTCCAATAATTTTCGAATAATTTACTTACCATGGTACTCTATCTATTAGCACCTACCTATATAAATGTTTCGTTTTTAGAGTTGTAGGAATCACGTCATACATACTGAACAATAGAAAGGTTTATATACTACCCTTACCACTAATACTACTATGACAACCAATTATGAAGAATCACGAACATCAATAAAACTTAAAACTAAGACTACTGATGTTCTAAAAAAAATAGGAGTTATGGGAGAATCTTACGATGATGTTATTAGTAGGTTAATTAAACTATACAATGGAAAAACTATCGGGGATAAAGGGAAAACTCCAAAAGACAAAAGCGAACACAAAAGGTACTAAAAGATGAATAGTGAAAACCACAAATTATTTGTAGAAGATATGAACGCATTTCAAAAGATACAAATAAACGGATTATTATCAAGAAGCAAATTCCTAAATAAATTACTATTATTTACTGTTTTAATATTATTTATTGGATTATTACTTAAACTAGGAGGTACACTTTAAATGAATAAAATTCATAAAGAATTAACTCTTAAATGTTTGAAATCTGAGAGTTACGATGATCTAATTCAAAGACTAATGTTTGATGAAACAAAGAAACCAAGCCAACAAAAGGCTAAGTATGAGGATTCAATTTGAAAGATAGAAAACCAATGCACGATAACTGGAAAACTCCTGATTATCTATTAGCTGATATTGAAGCTGAGTTTGGAAAGTTCTTTGATCCTTGTCCTTTAAATTTAGAAGCTATAACTCCTGAAACTAACGGATTACTCAAAGAATGGGCTTCTGTGAATTATATTAATCCCCCTTACAATAGATTAGATAAAGAAGCTTTTATTAGAAAGGCTTATTCTGAATCCTTAAAAGGAAATACATGTCCTTATGCTTATTGTTATTCAAAAGGTAGAGATACTAAATTTCAAGAGGTTCGTAGAAGATGAAAGATAATAATTTACTATTATTAATTTTAGGGTTAGTAATAGCAGGAAGTTTAATATTTGAATGTGCTATAATTGGAATTAGTTTCTTTGGAGCTGATAAAGTTGAATGTAATTTGTTGTGGTGTACCTTTACAACTGAAAGAATTATAGAATCTGATTCAATTATTATAAAAACTCATAAGTCTTGCTTTCTAAATGGTTATGAGATAGATTGTAATGATAATAGAACCAATTTACCTAAGATCACAACAGATGGAAACTTCAATAAAAGACCTATATTTAAAGGACAAAATGAGTGGATAGATATTTTAGAGGTGTCGTAAAAAATGAAAACTAAAAAACAATTATTAAAGGAAAAAGCTAATATAGAGGCTGAAATTAAAAAGTTAGATGACAACGCAGAAGATGAAAGATTAACATTTTTTAAGAAATGGAGTGACCCTGTTTATTGCTTAGAAGCTGTTAAACAGAATGGAGATTCACTTCAATATGTTAAAGAGCAAACAGAAGCTATTTGCTTAGAAGCTGTTAAACAAAAGGGATATTTACTTCAATATGTTAAAGAACAAACAGAAGCTATTTGCTTAGAAGCTGTTAAACAGAATGGATATTCACTTCGATATGTTAAAGAGCAAACAGAAGCTATTTGTTTAGAAGCTGTTAAACAGAATGGATATTTACTTCAATATGTTAAAGAACAAACAGAAGCTATTTGCTTAGAAGCTGTTAAACAGAATGGAGATTCACTTCAATATGTTAAAGAGCAAACAGAAGCTATTTGCTTAGAAGCTGTTAAACAAAAGGGATATTTACTTCAATATGTTAAAGAACAAACAGAAGCTATTTGCTTAGAAGCTGTTAAACAGGATGGAGATTCACTTCAATATGTTAAAGAACAAACAGAAGCTATTTGCTTAGAAGCTGTTAAACAAAAGGGATATTTACTTCAATATGTTAAAGAACAAACAGAAGCTATTTGCTTAGAAGCTGTTAAACAAAATGGATATTCACTTAAATATGTTAAAGATAAAATTATTTTTGAAAAGATAACGAACTAAAAAAGTTAGGAATTAAGGTAGGGACGTGAAAGATGAAAATTGAAAACATAGATACATTTGAAGACGAACAGTTTAATATAAATACTATGCAAACTGTAAAGATTGCAAAGATATTAGAACTTTTAGAAATTAATAAAAGAGTTTCAGCTCAAAATATTGAAAGAATTGAGATTAATACTAAAGTTTTTTATCATCCTGAAAAGATAAGGAGTGACACATAAGATGAAACAATTAAATATAACTTATGCGGATCAAGAGCATAAATTACTTGAAGATGCTAAGCTGAAGAGTGGCTTAAACTGGCATGATTTTTTACTAAATCTAGTAAAAATCGGAAATTAGGACGGACGTGAAAGATGAACAATGAGAATAAATTAATAGTTGATGGAGAATACCATCAACATATAACTTTAGTTGGGCGTTATAAAGAAATTAAAGAACTACTTGAAGAATTAAAGAAGAAGCAAGTTCCTAAGATATATGTTGCTAATTCAAAAAGAATTAATATTAAAGACCAATACAGCAGGGACTGAAATATGAATAATTCAAAGAAGATTGGACTACTATTAATAAAAAGGGGATGCCTAATGGTTCAGATTATAGAGAAGGTCATAATGAGGGATTATTAAAGGCTTTAAATATAATAAAAAAAGAAATTGAATTTTTAGGAGGTACGCTTTAGATGAAAACAACAGTAGCATTTAGTGGTGGTAAGGATTCAACGGCTATGCTTTTAAGATTATTGGAAGAAGGTAAACAAGTGGATCAGATAGTTTTTGCTGATACTGGGTTTGAGTTTCCTGAACTTCACGATTATATTAAACGAGTTGAAACTTATATTGGTAGAGAGATAACAGTATTAAAACAACCATCTATCTCATTTAAAGAATTTAAAGATAAGCAGAATGTTTTGATTGAGAAGTTAGAATCTAAGGGTGTTGAGCCTTGTAGTCCTATCTATAAAGAAGGTTGGAATGAGGATTCAGAAGTAACTAAATTTGAAGAATGGTTTTATGGATTATCTACTCGTGGAAAGTCGGCAGGAAAACAAAGAGGTTTCCCTTTACTTGCGTTCCCTTGTTGGTGGACTAGAGAAAGTAAGGTTAAACCTTTAGAACAGATCCAAAAAGATTCCGATATAGTTTATGTTGGTATTGCGTTTGACGAACAAAAAAGAATCTCTACTAAAAATCCTCAGATCCAATATCCTTTAAACGATTGGGAGATGACTGAGAAAGACTGTATAGATTATCTTAATAAAAAGAATATGTTCAATCCTTTGTATGTAAACTTTGACAGATTAGGGTGTTATCATTGTCCTAAGCAATCCGAAAAGAGCTTATATGTATTGTGGAAAGTATTCCCTAAGCTTTGGGCTACTATGAAATGGTGGGATCAAGAAACATTCAGAATTACTGGGCATTATATTAAAGATAAGATTCCTTTAAATAAATTTGAAGCAGATTTTGAAGCTGGAAAAGAACCAAAGAAACTCCCTAAATATGAGTGTTGGAATGATTTTTTAGTTATTAGGGCTAAAGATTGTACGCAACCTATTTGTGATAATTGTGCGACAAACAACCCAGATTCATATCATATTAATTATAGAAAAGCACTAGAATTAAGGAAGATTGACAACGATATTAAAAACAGGATGGTACTGAATGATGAACTCTAAAGAAAAGAAACAAATTACTTTTAAAGTAGATAAATTAATCGCTGAAATTAAAGTATTTAGAGAAACTCATGCAGGTTTAGGATGGGTTGAAGCAAAGTTAAGAGATTTTAGGAGGGACATAGTTGATGAAAGAGATTAAAGAAGAATTTGTTTTAACAGAACTATTGAAACAAAATGATGATTGGGCTAATATATCTTTAAAAGATTTAAGAGAAATAACTAAAGTTGTAAATATATTAAGGAGTGAAACATAAGATGAAACTAAAATATTGTAATACCTGTTTACAAATGACTAACCATGAATTAGATTCCTTAAAGGGGTGGTATTGTTTAAAGTGTTGTATCAAGAGGGGGCTGATTGATGAATGATATGGAAATGTCGCAAAAGCTTAATTCATTACTGAATAAAGAAGCTAAATTGAATAAAAATAAAACAATAAATCATGAAGAAACTTTAGATGATTTATGTGAAGATATTTTTAGTTTAATTGAAGAATTAGAAAACCAGGAAGGGACGTGAAAAATGAATGAAATGATGCTAGAAATGAAAAATAGCGGGAAAATAGTAGCGGAAGGACAAAACCCTAATAAAAAATGGGTTTCTGTTGAATCTTTAATAGCATACTTAGATTCACTATCAAACACTAGCCACAATATAACTTCTGATGAAATTTATGGCTACAAGGAAGAACTAAAAGAGGTACTTGAAAATTAAACCGAGAAAACTACTATCGCCCATAGTTTGGTTATTAAAAGGATTAGGATTATTGAAAGATATTATTGAATCCATAACTATACTTTTATTTATTATGTTACTTGGATCAATAATATATGTTTTCTCAGGAGAATGCTTTACTGACTTTTGTCAATGGATAAACAAATGAACCACTGTTACAGCAACGGATCAGATTTTACAAACCCTGCCATACAATGCCAAGACACAGCATTTAGGGAGTTTCAAAAGCATCTTTATGCTTCTGAATATACTAAGGTAGTACCTATTGCAACTTTCAATAAAGGAAGGCATAGACTAATCCAAGCTGACGATAAACTTTTTTATTGTATTTATAAAAGAGAATTTTATAATACTTTCTATAAAGAATTTGACAAATTCCATAAAGAGAACCCCGAATATTCAGAAAAAGGGGAATCCATAAATAAAGAATCTCTTGATCTAACTTTAAGAAAAGGAATATACCAAATAGTATTCTTACACCCTGATGCTAAATACACTATCTTCCCCATGTTAATTAAAAGGTTTTGTGAAAAACACACTCTAATTAGGGTTCAACTAAAATATAACTCTTATAAGGGTTTAAATGGCTACAAAGAGCAAAGACGAGAACCTACATATAGCTTTCCTAAGAATATTCTACAAAAGATTTAAATACTTAAACATCTTACTAATTCTAATAGCAAAAGGGATTACCTATAATAAGATTCTTTTGTATGCCACAAAGAAAAAACCCTTTTGCTATTTTCTAATAATCCTGATTAAGGGATAATCCCCTAATCACTTCATTTTTATTAAGGCATTATCCCGAATACACTACAAAAGATATATAAACCCCTACTGCCATTTGTACTTTATGGCTAACAAAAGAAGTAAAAAAAAAGGTAAAAAGTATTTTTACTTGTGTATTATTTCTATGGTAAAAAAAGAAAATAGGCTACCTAAACATATTAATAAACAGAAACTTAATTATTATGTTAAAACCCTTAAAACCAACAATATCATAGAGAAGAAAGGATATGGAACATGGGAAATAACTAAACTTGGAGAGCAATATCTACGACAGGAAGAAGTAAAAACTTTTAACCAAGATGCTTTAGTTCAACCTGACACTTTAGGAACTAGAAAACTTAAATCCAAGCTAAAAAAAATAAGAGGTCATGGTTATATGTGGCAAATCAAAACCCCTTTAGTTAAATCCAAAGAAAGAATTTATAAACAATTACTACACCAAAAACTAAATCCAGTAATAACAGAAACAAAACAAATCAAAGTATTTCTTTTAGGGCATAATGTTAAAATAGGTAATAGAGCAATTACAGTTAATTTTAATCCTGACCTATACTATGAATGTAAATCTGCAAAAGATTGCCATAAGATGGCAGTATATGACCTTAAAGCATTAATTGTACGAATAGAAAGAATACTTGGCTATTCTATTAAAGTAAAACAAAAGCACCAGTTCAGACCATGTAAAAAACACTTTGGGGATGTAAACAATGCTATCGCAGGAAGATACCATAAAGACGGTAAAGCATTACAAATCTTAGATGAAGGTAAAGAGTGGCTAGTAATAGATTTTTCAGATAACGCCTTTATAGAATTAGAAACAACTGATAATAGCCAAAACATAGTAGATATGGATCATATAATAACTCCCTTTATGAATAAACTTAGACGTGAACCAAAGATATTAGATAACGTAGAAGAGAAGCTTTTAAGAATGGAAAAGATAATAGAAAGGCAAAATAACATAATCGACCACTTAGTAACTAAGAGTGAAGCATCAAATATACAAAGGTTTATATAGTAGATACTCCATACTGATACTTATCTTTTGTAAGCCAGAAGATACTCTTTGGCAATCTTAGGTATCCGCCTTTCTGCCAAAGAGTTAAACTCACAAACCTCGCCTAAGTACCTCAACTTTGCCAAAGCAGATCCCTAAACTACTTTGGTTTCTTTTCAATCAATTTTATAAACCAACTTTCAATTACTAATAACGGTTAGATTGGTGCAAAAAGTGTCTTTAGTCGATTCATTTTCTAGTGCCAATCTAACTTCTTATTAAGGTATTATCCCGACCAAAGATATATAAATAAGTATATGGTATAAATTAATATGACTAACGATAAATTAAAATTTATATTCCAACAATTCTGGGAAAGTAACTTCAATAAAGCAGTATTAATAGTTTCAGTATTATTTTCAATGGTAGCATTTACGTGGGGTTGGATTACTCCAATAGTTATGGTTCTTTGGCTAGTAACTTTAATTAGGGCAAAGGATTTTAGAAAAGAGTACCGAAATAAAACTTGGTTATTGATTTTCTTATTTATAGCTATTGGGTGGAATACTTATTGGGATTACTTCTTTTTAGGTGTAGTTGCAATTTCATTAATGTTAATAGTGCCAGAACATAGTTGGAATTACTTTGGGCGGTTTAAAAAATGAGAAAACTAAAACTAAAAACATTAAACAGATTATTAATAGGTGCAGGAATTATTTATATATTTGGTTCTCTAATACTTGGTAGGTTTATGTACGATACTGTTTACTTCGCACCTTATAGTTTATTATACTTTATTAGTATGATTCACATAGTAAGTCATATCAAAATAACTAACAGATTAATCGCTAAGATAGATCAACTAAAAGAAAAGAAAAAAGATAGGCATTAGCCCTATTTCAACCTTCTCCCTATCTTTTCTGAAATCTGACTACTCATGTGGATATATGGGATAACTGAATCCATAGACTTTGCACCCTTGAATTGCCTTAACTCATTCATATCCGCACCGTTCTGTGATAATGCAGACATTCTACTATGCCTTAAAAAATATGGGTTTACTCCAATCCACTTCTTAATATAATAATATACCCGATCAGTAATAATAGTATATTGTTTTGTTTCTGGTTTCTTTGGTTCTTCGCCTTCATGATATATATAAGAACGACCATAATTATTCGCAGTCTTTTGTTTAGTCTTATAAGTTCTAGTTCTATGACTAGCGAGATTATAGAATATATATATATCATCAAACAAAGTATTCACATACTTATATAGTTCAGTTGCGTACTTACGAGAGAACGGTAATGAAATAACTCTGGGCATCCCACGTTTCGCAGTTGGTATTTGAATTGTTAAATACGACTTCTTCTTAATAAAATTAGTTGGTTTAAGTTGCAACAGTTCAACAGGTCGTGCGCCAGTATAATATAAAGCAATTAGAAAAGCCCTTGCCTGATTACCAAACTTAGATCTACCTGCTTTGATTATTCCTTTATCTAATTCTTCCATAGAAAATAATTCTATTGATCCCTTCTCTAAAAATTCCTTATATCTTTCGTTAGTTATTTTCGGCATTTTCTTTTCCCCTCTGAAACTTTTGGAATGTTTTTATAATGTTATTATATAGTACCATCATAAAATCATCTAGTGCGTTTGGGTTCTCATTCTCTAATAATTTGGAGAACTTTTTTTGCGTATAATCTATTATTTCTTTTGTCATATCCTTTACCTCAAGTAGTTATTCTTTCGATAAGCTATTAAGGAAAATAAACATTTTCCATAAACGAACTACACTACACATAAAATATCTACTCCTATATATAGTTATCGTAACAAACTTTATAAATTAGTTTACCTAAGTATAATTAATCATGGCTTCATACAAAAGACAGAACAAGTTAGTACCTTATGATTTCTGCATTAGATATAATCCATTCAAAGGAGAAGGAGAGAAAGAGATAACCGAAAGATTACTATACACTCTAGTCATTAAAAGAATAAAAGCTAATAAGCCCACTGTTTGGTTTATCGGGGGGGACTCGGGCGAAGGTAAGACTCAACCTGAAGGAAGTCGTGTATTAATGGCTGATGGTTCATGGAATAACGTTGAAGACATAAAAGTTGGAGATAGAGTTTTATCTCCTCAAAAAGATGGTTCTAACATTTATTCAACTGTGAAAGAAACTCATACTAGATATTCAAAGGAAAACTATGTTATATGCGATAGTAAAAGAAAATATGCTGAATTATATAAGTGTAGTGATAATCATTTAATTCCAGTTTATAATAGGTTTATACCAAGAATTAATGGTGAAAGACTTAAAGAAAATGCTTATTGGAGATTAAAGAACTATGAAGCAAGAGATTTCGCAAAATTAGGAAAAGATAACACTAGAAATATGGGTTTTAGTTCATTTCTAATAAATAAGTACGAAGGAAGGGATAATTTTGAAATTGAACCTTATTCATTAGGCGCTTTTTTAGGAGATGGTTCTTTTACTCATAGACGTAATACTAAATATAACCCTGCCTATTCCAATCCTAATAAAAGAAGCGATTGTATTCCGTTTATATCAAGATATGATGGAGGATTATCAATAACTTCTGCTGATCCAAGTATAATTGAAGAGGTAAGTAAATTTTATAATATTACAAGAATTAATAATAAAAAAGGAACTATTGCAAAATCTTATAACTTTTCAAGAAAAGGCGTATTATTTGATTTACTTTCAAAACATGGTTTAATGAATAAATTATCGGGGGATAAGTTTATACCTGACGGTGCTTTGTATTCTAATGCAGAATATAGAAAAAGATTACTTGCAGGGTTAATAGATACTGATGGATATTATTATCATGGAGGTTATTCTATTACAACTAAATCGGACAGAATGGCAAAAAATATTCTAGATTTAGTTTACTCTTTAGGAGGAAGGGGAAATATAAGAAAAGTAACTAAAAAAATTACAAGTATTAATTTTAAAGGTGTATATAATCAAGTAAGTTTTTACTTGCATGATATAGCATTACCTTTACAAACTAAAAGAAAGAGAAAAAGTTGTGATTGCTCATATAAATCTTCCAATAGGATAAAAATAAATGTAAAACTAGATAAACCTGCCCAAGTATATGGATTTACTTTAGATAGCCCCTCGGGGTTATATATTACTGATAATTGGATGGTAACTCATAATTCATCAACAGCACTTACAATAGAATATATACTTTGTAGATCTATGGGGATTAATCTACTTGACTATATGGAACACATGAATGTAATGCACCCTAAAGAGTATGCAGAGAAATTAAGCACATTACTCTATTCAAAAGATCCTACAATCAAACGGTTAAGGTTCTTTTGCTTACATGAAGCTAGAACTGTTGTAAATGCTAAAGATTGGAATAGTAAGCTATCTAAACTAATCTCTAACGTAAATGCTATGAGTAGAGCAATTAAACCGATTTGCATGATTATTATCTCTCAATTCATTAAAGACATAGCAACATCCGTCAGATATACCTTAACTTACTATTCTACGATAACTAGACCCTTAACTGGTGGGTATGGTAATCTAAGAATATATAAGTTGTATAAAGACGATAGAGATTTAGAAAAGCCCAAGATTAAGAAGAGATTACTTCAAGGTTACATTATGAAAGCCAAGCGCATAGATTCTGATCCATTAATAGAAAATGATTGGGAAAGAGTTTGGACTAAGTTAAAATCAATCAAATTACATAAACCCCCTAAGGAAATCTACGAGAAGTTTGTAACTTTAGATGTTGCAGGTAAAACCGACCAAATGCAAAAAGACATGGAAGAAATGAGCGAACAGTTCAAAATAGAAGCAGGAGATGAAAATACTAAGATAAATAAGATTGCAAACCATTATACAACAGATATTACTACATTATCATCAGCAAGTAAAAAAATAAGGGGTAATTGGAGAATTACACCAGAAATAAGAGATATGCACAATTTAAACAAAAAAGAATCAACTTTAGTAGAAGATGAAATAAATAGAATTGTAAAAACCAAAGATTGGGGGAAAGAATTACTTTCAGGACATGGAGAATTAATAGAGGACTTATAAAATGGATGACAAAGACAATTTAGATATAGACACAGCAACATCTGAAAATTCAGATATGTTCAATTCGGATTTAGAAACACTTAACGTAAATGTTTGGTTCAACAAACTAGAAAGTAGATTACAGTATTGTTTAGTTAAGGATAATGTAAAAGACGGTTTCACTCAATATAAACTTATAGTTAAGCATATTGAAATGATTGCAATCTCTAGCGGTAAAATAAAAGATGCGGATGAATATAAGAAAGAACTAACAAAACAAATCGGAGAAATAGACGACTACACCGAAAAAGCATTAAAGGATATGCAGGAATCAATGATAAGATACAAACTGATATTAAAATACTTATTCAAAGTAAATAAATCAGATATGAGTTTAACTTATTAACATTTTATAAAGTTTTATAAAAGATAACCTAAATATTATTTACTATGGCAGATGACATGATGGGCGCAATTAAGAAATCTCTTTTAGTAATCGGATCAGCGATTACTATTGTAGGAGTAACTTTCTTAACCTTATTGATTTATGGACTTTTAATCGGTGCATTTAATCAACAAGCCCAAGCAGGAAATATCGCCGTCGGTAATGCAACTTTAACAGCTATGAATACTTCTGTGGCTAGTTATTGGACTAATGTAACAACTGTTACTGGTTCAATCTCTATCGTAGTAGGGTTTATTGCTTTAGTTCTGTTATTTATGATCTTCAAACCCTTTATGAATATTGGTAAGAAGAGCGGTTCAGACGGTAGTTTCTAAAACGGTAAGGTGCTTTAGCACAAGGGGGGAAGATCCCCATTTTTATTCTTAACGAAATCTTTTTAAACGAATACTACCTTACTTCTAATATGGCTAAAGATGAAGTATTAAATGAATTAGTTAGTAACCATAATGATTTATGTGATTTACTAGACAGTCTGGATTTAAATCCCCTTGCGGACTTTGAAAGCTTTAAAGTCGAAGAAATTGATTTTGAACCAGAAGACGAACCAGAAGACGAAAGTGAGGTAGATTTAAATGGTACAGGATTCTGAAATCGAGGGTGTAGTTTTAAGTTCAAGGAACGACCAGATAAAAGATAACCTAAAGTTATTCGACCAAAACCCTGACGATTATAATTTAGATAAAAAGAACTTTACTGATGTTATGGAGAAGTCCATACCTTTTAATAAAAATAACCAAGATAAGATACTAAACATTAATAATATTATTGAAATGGCAGTTTTAACCATATCTGGGTATGATAAAGAAATTAAAGGCGATAAGATGGTATTTAGATTAAAAAAACATCCTTTAACTAAATCTGCGGTTATTTCTACATTTAAGACCTTATTAGAGCCTTATTCTGATTTAAGTAACTTACTAGCTAAAAAAGATTGGGATTCATTTAGAATACTGGTTGAGAGTAGTTGGAAGGCATTTTGGAAATTTTGCATCAAAGCAGAAGCAAAACCAAAACAAAACACCAGAACTATTTATAGGAACTTTCAAGCGTGTTTAATCTCTATTGGGGATATAGTTTGCGACAACCCGAAAAACATGGAAGGGTTCTTCGGTAATTTGAAAACAGAATACCCAGAAGATAATATCGCGGAGAGTTTATAGGATGGCTAAGAAAGTAAGTAAAAAAAGCGAGAAAGCAGAAAAAATATCTGAAAACACTGTTAAAATTGTAATGTGGCAAAGATTCGGTTCTAATGTAAAACACAAAAGGGCGGAATACTTAGGTTACGAGAAAAAAGATAATTACGGTAACCCAGTAGTTATTAATGAGAAAAAAGGACACAATGAAGATTTCGGTTTCTCACAAGACGAAGTTTACTCTTCTTTGAAAATAACTTACGATATCGAAGGTAAAACAAAAGAAAAAGCTTTAGAAAGTATTAGTAAAAGTATTGAAAGAACTAAGAAAAGAATTAAAGCTTTAGACGATTTCCCTGAACTTGGAGTATTTGCTAACTTTTGGGATGAAAAAGAGAAACTAGAAAACCTAAGAATATTTAAAAGATATTTAGAATTAAGATCAGATAACGGTGCTTATTACAAAGAAGATAACGGAATGAGGGTTTATGAGTATGAAAGTATTGATGGTTTCTTAATTCCGATTTGGCATGATGTAGATAACTTAGTGGATTTTACAGATTACACTTACAACAAAAAAGTAACACTTCAAGAAGATAGAGAACTAAAAGTATTCTTAGATCATAAGAAAAAAGAAAATATGAAATACGCATCTTTCTTTATGATGATGATTATTGTATGCGTTCTTGCAGGAGTATTTGTTTTTGCAATATTCAAAGTATTAGGATATCATCAGGAAGCAGTAGAAAAATGGGAAGAACCTGCTAACTATTGTGCGGTTCAATCATCTAAAGTTATTGGAACAGTTTTAGATGTTCTAAATGATGACGTTGTAAAAAGTTGCCTATTAGCGACTAACAAATCCGACGTGATAGATAGGGTTAATGAGAATATAAAGACTTTAGATACAAATAAATAGAAACATTTATATAAATGTTTAGTGATAATAAATAACAATGACATTTAATAATTTATCCGAAATATTGCAAAATATGTATTTGTTAAACTTTGTTATGTTATTTAAACTCATTTTAATTCTTATTTTTATTTTTGTTTCAATTTTAATAGTTAAGAAATTCAAACCAAAAGCATCTAAGTATTTAATGGTAAGTAAAGTAAGATTAACGTATTATGTTATGGCATGGCTATTTATTATAAGCATTCCATTCCATTTCGCTTATTTAAGTCCAAAGGTTGAGTTATCAACCGTTCTAAACCCAATTATAACTTTCTATACTGTAAACTTTATTGTTTTAGGTATAATCGTTGCATTAAACATAGCAATACACGGTAGTGCCTTTATATCTGATTTATTTGATGATCAAGACAGAACAAAAGCAGTAAGAGGAGATTTCAATAAATTTATTAAAGAAGAACCGACACTAAGAAAATGACTAAAAGAATAATAGCAAATATAAGTGTGCCACTTTACAATTTAATATTAGAAGAAAAGAAGAAACTCAAAGAAGAACAAAAGAACAAAATCAAATCAAGACGAATGCAGATAACTATGGTTACTGCAAGTCAAAGCTTAGTGAGGAAATTAAGATGAATAAAAACATTTTTGGGATTATTTTAGTGTTTGGGTTAATTAGCACTATATCTGTATTTATGGCGATTTTCTTATGGTCATTCAATAATGATTATATTTTATATAATGTTAATCTTCAAGCAGAAGATTTACAAGATAGCGGGATTATATCCCAAAGTGATTTAGATCATATCGAAGACGCAGGAAACGATCATGCTTCATTAAACTTTCACTTTGACGAGTTTTGGTTAATGAGTTATTTAATTATGTTTATAGGTACGTTATTAGTATCGTATTATTCGAGAGAGGAAGGTTTATTCTCCTTCTTAACAACTTTGTTCTTTGGAACTATGATTTTCTTATTTATGTTAGGGATAATTACGCAATTAACTACATGGCTAACGTCAGAATTATTTTATAAGATGATCCCCGCTTTAGAGGGTAGTATGCCAATGTATGATTACTATATGGCGCATATTGGTATTATTAGTTTTATACATTTGTTAATATGTATTTCTGCAAACAGATTTTATTTCAAAATCAAAGAGTTCACTATGAAAAGTGATGATATGTTGGTAGATTCGGAGATTCTTTAAAATGAATAAGTTATTACTCTTATTAGTGATAATTCTATTAAGTTCTTTATCATTCGGATTAACTGAAATAGATATTGCTGATTACCCTACTGCTGGGAATATTTCTCAAACCTATGTCCCTTATAATGGTTCTTTTGCTAATCTTAATATGAGTGTTCATAGTATTTATGCAAATAATTTCACAGGTGGTGCTGGGTATTTTGATAATATCTATAATTCTTCATTTATAGATTCTAATTACTTTAACAAAAGTGTAACTAACTCAACCGGACTAATAGATTTAAGTTGTGATGATGGGCAAATACTAGAGTTTGAATCATCTACTGGACTATGGGAATGTGGTACAGATTCAACAGGTGCTAGTGAAGGTTGGGTTGAAACTAATTTCGTGCCTTATACTGGCGCTACTTCTGATGTTGATATTGGAATTTATGATATAAGCGCAACCGATGGATTATTTGCTGGTAAGGTAGGTATAGGAACAGCAACTCCGTACAATAACTTACATGTTTTAGGTTCCGATGGACAACCAGGTGTTGGTGAATCAATTGTAAGAATAGGCGGTGCTGGTACAGGACTATTTATGGGTTCAAATGATGCAGGTGGTTATGCTTGGATTGGTGCGTCAGAAGTAGGTATTTCAACTAATAGAGATTTAGTTTTAAATGGTGATGCTGGTAATGTAGGTATAGGAACTACTACACCTGAATATACTCTAGATGTTGATGGTATAATTAATGGAGAAACATT
>Ga0307928_10001532_pt1 | contig 17558 bp, 15 predicted proteins | sample AceLakmetagen232_FD_201815 | JGI IMG/M metagenome (GOLD analysis project Ga0307928, IMG submission 201815) | Saline water microbial communities from Ace Lake, Antarctica - #232 | ecosystem: Environmental > Aquatic > Non-marine Saline and Alkaline > Saline | place: Antarctica: Ace Lake... | reverse complement strand
ATGTAACTATGTGGACTGGAGAAATACCAAAAAATAACAAGTACTGGAAGATGATAAAGAAGATGAAGCGTATTGAGTTCAAAGAGATACATCCCGTAACGGGAATTACTGTTGACCAGCACGACTTCACTGGAAGCCTAGATATTATTTATATGGCTAACATGAAACCCAGAATGGTTAATGATGCAATGATAGACCATAAGGGTATGTATGATGATGATGGGGAATTTGTGATAAAAGATATGATTCTCGTAAAGGTAAGACAGCCAGAACTAATAACACTAGATTATGTTAGAGATAGTAAATCAGGAATAGCACAGTTAATTAGGAAAATTCTATTAGAAAGGGTATGGTATGTGTTTTGACGAAGTAATTAAGTTACCAGAGTTATATGACTTATCCAACGGTATAACATTGTGTTACAGATGCCATAAGAATGTACATAGAAAGGAGATATTATGAGCAAGAAATATCGTTTCCACATTTTGGGGTTGTGCCATTTACCTACATCAGAAGAATATATGGCTTGTGCTTTCACTCAAAAGAATGTGAAGCTATGCAAAATGTTAATGGATGCAGGACATGAGGTGTGGTTGTACGGTGCAGAAGGCTCTACAGCACCCTGTACCAAGCTAATTCAAACACATACACTGGAAGATATTAGAGAAGCATGGGGTGAGGGAGATAATAGATATGATATTGGTTATGATTGGCACAACCAACAGTTCAGGCATGATATTAACAAAACAGAGAAAGCACTCGCAACTTTGAAGTTTTACGCTAGTGCTATTACAACTATAAACAAACGCAAGAAACCTGATGACTTCTTAGTAGTAACTCAAGGTATGTACCAAAAACCAATAGTAGATGCAACAGAATTATTCTTAACAGTTGAATCAGGAATAGGATACAGAGGTTCTTTTGTAAGATTCAGATCTTGGGAGAGTTCATACATTCAAAACTTCACTTATGGTTCAGAACATCCAAGACAATCAATCAATGGAAGTTACTATGACCGAGTGATCCCTAACTATTTTGATGAGAAAGACTTTCCTTTTGTAGAAGAAAAAGGAGATTACTTCCTATTTATGGGAAGGATGATTCACCGAAAAGGCGTTATGACAGCCATTAAAGCTACTGAAGCAATAGGTGCTAAGTTAATACTGGCTGGACAATTAAGTGACGAGATTAGTTTAGCAACTCTTAAAGCATATCCTCATGTAGAGTTTGTAGGATTTGCAGATGCCAAGAAAAGAGCAAAACTAATGGGTAAGGCTAAGGCTGTATTTTGTCCTTCTACTTACTTAGAACCATTTTGCGGTGTTCATGCAGAAGCTATGCTATGTGGTACTCCAGTGATCACTACCAACTTTGGTGCGTTCACAGATTATGTAATAGACGGTCTTAACGGATTCAAATGCGATACACTAAATGACTTTGTTGAAGCAGCAAGGACTGTTGACCAACTATTTCCAGCTTTTGTAAGGGAAACAGCAGAACAATTCACAATGAAGGAAGTAGGAAAGATGTACCAGAAATGGTTTGATGACCTATATGGCGTATGGGAATCCACAGATGAAGGTGGCGGTAAACCTCACGGCTGGAACTACATTAAATCCTAACAATAAAGTATAATATACCTATGGCGAGTAAACCTGTAATAATCTCTAATTGGAATAATGGCGGAATGGCGGACTCTAAATGGTCAGGAATACCTGATTCACTCTACAGAATGGTTGGTGTAGATCCACATTCAGAAGCAGGTGTATTAAAAGCAGAACAAAAACTCACTAAAAACTCTGGTGCTACGGTTGATGAATTTTGTAAATGGCAAATAGCATCCTCAAACGGTAGAACATACCACTTTTCAGCAGATTCAGGAAAAATATGGGAAAGACAATCAGACGGTACTTGGACATTGGTATATACAACATTTGATTCCAGAGATTATTTATTAACAAGTGCAAGTATTGGAATAGGAACTACACCACAAAATGTAGCCACAGAAGCCTTTACATTCCGTGTCAACGGTACTGATTATTCTAAAGCTGCTGTAGCAGCAGGTACAGCTTTGGCTGGGGATGATATTCCACAGGACAAGTACGGAGCATGGGCTTTGGATATAGGATCTGATGAAACCATAGATATAACAGCAGCCAGTGCTAATGCTACTGGATATGACACAGAGGTATTAGCTGTAGCTGGGCTACCAGCCGTAGCTGCAAACCATGTAAGAATTGGCTATGTGGTAGTTATAAGCGACACTGGCGTATTTGATGCTGGTACTACCTCTTTAGCTAGTGCGGATGTTATAGCTACATACACTGATTCCGCCGCAGTTACTTTAGGGGAAGCTAAATGTCTTGGTGCAATAGAATATGGCGGTTATATCATTTGGGCTACAGAGAGTAGGGTACATAGGGTTCTAGCGACTGATGGAGAAGGTGCAGCAGAGTGGGAAGCTAATGTTGCTGAAAATTGGCAAACATTTGGTATTGGTAATAAGGAGTGGCATCCAATGATAGAACAGCAACTTAATTTATATATTGGTGATGGGTATTATTTAGCATTGTTTGATTCTGATGATGCTTGGACACAAAACGCTTTAGACATAAGACAGCCAATGGTAATAAAAAGTCTTGGTAAACTTTCAACAGATATTCTTATAGGAACTTACATTGATGACAACATAACTAAAACGGAAATATGGAGATGGAACGGCTGGTCTGTTGATGCTACATCTTCCGATTCAATAGATGAGGTTGGTGTAAACGCTTTCATACCAGCAGATAACTTTGTTTATGTTTCAGCAGGGCAGTCAGGAAATATTTATACTTATGATGGTCAGAAACTAGACTTACACAAAAAGGTTCAAGGAACTTATTCACCTACAGCTTTGGCAACGGTACACCCAGATGCGAGTGCTAACCTAGACGGCAACGCATTGTTTGGAGTTTCCAATAATACAGGAAATCCATGCTTGGAAGGTGTTTACAGACTAGGCAGACACTCTAAAAACTACAACTGGATAATGGATATGCCATACCCAATATCAGAAAGAAGTGGATCAGCTTTTGTAACAAGTGGAATTGAGATAGGTTCAATCATTACTCTAGGTCAGAAAATACTGGTTTCTTGGAAGAACTCTAGCACTTACGGAGTTGACTTGCTAGATAGTGCTAACAAGCTAAGTGGTGCGTATATTGAGAGTAGGATAATGAGACCAGATAGACTAAACAACTCAACTTTCAGTAAATTCTCAATGCCATACAACAGTTTACCCGCTTCTACAGCAATTACACTAACCTATGACAAGAATTACGCAGGTTCTTACACCACTCCGACATCATCTCAAGTAACTGATGTTGATAGGAAAATAATAACTTTAGAGGAAGGAATAGAAGCTAACACACTTCAACTGAAGGTGGTTTTTACAACTAGCAGCAACACCACCCCATCTTTAGAGAGTGTTTCAGCCTTTTTAACATAATGAGTGTTTTTATAGATGTAGAAGAAAGGGGAATAGAAACAGAAGTAGCGGATGGAAATCAAGCAATAAATACTGGTTCAGTTGCCATAGGTCAGGGTTCTAAAGTATTTAGAGGGGATCAATCAGGTATATGGCTTGGTGCAAGTTTGTTTGCTGATGCACCGTTTTCTGTAGATATGGAAGGAAATTTGGTTGCTTCTTCAGCTACTTTCGGTCAATATCTCGCAAGGGCTGGAACAGGTCAGACTCTTACTGGCAATTTTAACTTAAATGATTCCAATGTTTTGATAGACGGTGCTAACAGTAGGATACTTATAAATGACGGAACAGATAATAGAATAGTTATAGGAGAGATTTAATGTCCTACGGAATAGTTGTAAGTAAAGCTGGTTATGATGCTACAAGCGGTGCTTTAGATGATAAGAACAAGATTTTTGATAGCAGCCTTGATCATTTGAAAACATATAGTTCAGGATATTTTGAGCAAACCGTAACATCAGGCAATAGTTACAGTGGATATGTAGCACACAGTTTGAGTTGTAGCCCTCTTTGTATGGTCTATTTTACAACTGATGAAACTAATTACAGGGTGGCTCTAAGTGGAAGCCCTGATGCTTTTCCATATAGATACTCTGTTGGATACGGGAATGTTAGTGTATATGTAGATGATGCAAAGGTTTATTTTAGGCTAACTAACCCAACAGGTAGTTCTATTGACTTTTTAGTTAAGTACGAAATATTTTATGAAGGGGATGCCTAATGGCTAAAGGGATAAAAATAACAAAATCAGGAAAGGATATATCTTCATCTACTTTAGATGATTTTTACATGGATTCTGCGTACCCATTATTAAAGGTACATTCCTATGGAACATTTGAAACAGGTGTAACAGGTCTTAAAACCATTACTCATAGTTTAGGTTACATCCCTTATGTTTTGGTGTTTGTACAATTTGTTGGTTGGGTTGATGCAGCATCTTATATAACAGATGAGTTTTATCAATGTGATTGGTTACAAGAAGGTGCTACCGTAACATATTTTGGAACTGTGAAGGTTTATGATGATGATATTGATATAGCGGTTGGGAATACCAACGAAGCTAGATCTGGTGCGGTGGATGGTTTTTATTACATATTTAAGGATGAGGTAACATAATGGGATATGGAATGAAGGTATCAGATGCTGGGTATAATGTTTTAACTGCGGGTAATGCCAATTTGTCATTTAATAGCGATTTAGCTTCACATAGCATATATAATATAGCTAGTGCAGATATTGAGGGTGCTGGAGATCCTTATGTGGATGTAACACATAGTTTAGGTTTTATTCCTAAAGTATGGGTTTTCTTAGCTGGAAATGATGGGGATGATTACTACAGAAGAATACCTTTAGACTATTTTACTTCTTCAGACTCCCTAGATTACTACATAACCTCATCTAAAGTTAGGATAGAAGCAGAAGATGGTGCAGAAGATTATTCATTCAAAGTAGTTATTTTTACAAGGAGTGCAAATATATGATGATATTTTATGATAAAGCCACAGGCAGAATAGTTGGTACTGTTAATGGAAGAATACACAGCCCTGAAGAAATGAAGATGTGGGTTGGGGACAAAGAAAAAACAGACAGAATAGTATGCCAATGGGTTCAGGTAGAAAAAGATAATAAAAAAGTTTATGTTCCAGAGATAGAGCCTAAATTGTTTGAACAGTTGGAAAAAGAAAGAATAGTTAGTAGAGAGTATAAAGTTGACATTAAAACCAAGAAAATAAAAAAGAAAACATCTGGTGAAAAGAAGCAAGAGAAAGCTGATAAGATGGCTGCTAGAAAGGCTGCACCTCATAAGAAGGATAGGTTCACTATACTAGAAGAAAAGGTTGATTCACTGATAGATAAAATGTCAAAGATGGAGAAAGGTATCAAATAGAGATATAATATACACATGGGAAAATCAATAAAAAGCATGACCTTAGTGGAAGCTAAGGCATATAAGACTGAATTGAAGAACGCAGGTAGGAAAGACGGTAAAGAATACGGTAAGCTAATTGACTACATGAAAACCATAACCCCTAATGCAGAGGAAAGATATGGTAAAGAAGATTTAGGGAGTTCTTACGAAAAACTATCAAGCGGTGTAACCACTCTAGGCGGTTGGACTGAAGATAATTTAGATCCTATTGAAGAATATACAGGACACAGACCTTCCTTATCAGCACCAGAAGGTGATTTACAAGGTGGTTTAGACAACTATCAGCAAGGTGTCTATAACGCAGCAGGATCTCCAGAACTAAGAGAGAGTATTTCAGCACAATTAGAACCAACAGAAGCAGAACTTCCCGAAACTCTAAACAGAGTAGAAACTGCTGAAAATATGAGAGCAGAAATGGGCGTAGATGATTTAGAAACTTCACTAAATGATCTCAAAGCACAGCTAGAGGAACAATATGCAAGTAAGAGAGCAAGAACACAGAATGTAGAAAGTAAACCATTTGGAAATATGGGAGTTATAGCGGGTAGAATATCAGAGATTGAGAGACAGGAGACAGACAGAATTGATGCTATTGGTAGGCAACTAAATGTTGTTAATGACCAACTAACAACTGCTTACAACGGTATATCCACAATGATTAACTATATGGGATTAGATTATCAAGATGCAAAATCAGCTTGGGAATCTGAATACAACAGGAATCTTCAGATATATAAATTAGTGGATGAAGAATTAGACGAACAAAAAGCAGCAGCGAGGGCAAATCTACAGACATATATGAACGCAGTGCTGAGTGGAAATATATCTTATGACAACCTATCTGGAAGTGAAAAAACAATGATCAACAAGTTAGAATTACAATCAGGATTACCAATAGGTTTTATTGGCAATCTAAATATGAGTCCACAAGACAAACTAATAAGTGTAAATGATAAAACAGGAGAAGCCTTGTTTATGGATGCTAATGGTAACTTCCAAGTAGTACCTACAGGTGCAACACCCACACCTTCAGGGAATGGGGGAAACTCTACAGGTGCTTTTTCAAAACAAACAATGGATCAAGCCGAAAGTGTCTTAAAGAGATACGATACTATAGTAACAGGTGGTGTTGATAGATATGGTAATGATGTAGCTGGAGACAAATTATTATCACCTAAAGAGTGGGAATCAGCTAAACAGGCTATGAGGGATATAACTGATAGCGAAGAAGAAGCCGCAAACCTGTTTAACCGTGCTATGTCATTCTATGGGTATGATAGATACACGGGGGAAGTAAATGAGTAGAGACTATTGGAACGAGTATCCCACAGATAAAGACGAAAATGATGTAATAAGGGATTACTGGGATGAACCAGTACCAGAACAAAAACCATCCCAAAAAGCAGCAGAAGAACAAAAAGAGCCAGAGAAAAAGAAGTGGTGGGAAAAAGCTACCGATAAAATTAAGGATTTCCGCAGAGATGTATCCAATGTAACAGCTGATATGGTGGGACAGGAATTAAGCACATCCCCAAAAAGAGCCAAGAAGTTTCTATTAGGTGGGGAAAAAGAAGATAATGTTGATGAGGAAAAGGTTAAAAGAGAATTAGGAGATGGAGTTTATAATTTAGTAATAGCAGAGAGAGATTCTACAGAGGAAAGAATAAAAGAACTTGAAAAAAGAGAGTCTGTTTTGCAAGACGGAAAATTACCAAGTATTGGCGGCACTATGAGCATGAAGGATGCACTAGAGCAAGAGAGAATAATTGAGGAAGCAAAAAAGTCTTACGAAGAAGAAACTGGTAAGAGTGCAGATGATGAGCCGCTGTACCAAGAGTTAGCATCCAAAGCTGAAGAATCAAAAAAAGTACATACAGAGGGAGATCCAGCAGTTACCTTAATACAGGAACGAGAAGCCTTAGAGATGTACGACTTATTTTTAGAAAGAGATGTAGCAGATAGAGGTTTTGTTGGTGCTTTTGTAAACACAATAACAACCCCATTAGAGGTATTACCATTCTTAAAACAAATAAAAAATAGTGGGGAAAATATAGCAGACCGCAAGGTTCTTAAAAAATATGAAAACGGTGAACAATTAACAGAAGCACAACAAGCAAGAATAAATAGTATAAGAGCAGACACATTAGAAGCCTACATAGATCTAGGTATAGGACACAAAGCGGGTGAAGTTGCAGGTAATATTCCTAAGTATGGTATTGAGTTCTTTTTAACTAAAGGTTTATTTTCATCAGGTAAAAAAGCGGTATTAGAGAAGTTAGGTAAAACTGGTGCATCTATTATTGCGAAAGAAGCAGCCAAAGAAGTTGGTGAAGAAGCGGTAAAGTTCACCATGAAAGAACAGGTTGGTAGACTAATAGCTGGTTTGTTTGGATCAGCAGTACAATCAACAGTTGGTTTTATTCCAACAGTATCAGAGAAAACTACAGAATATATGCTTCCACAGTATTCCCTTATCACAAATAATGAGGTTGAACTAGCCTTAAATAAAATTGATGAAGGAGATTCTTTTACAAAAGCGTTAGTCAAGGCTGAATTAGTTACCTTTATAGAAATAGCAGCAGAGAGATCAGGAACGGTGGTAGAAGATGGAACTTCTTTTATGAAGAAGGCAATACTATCAAAGTATGCAACTAAGATGGGTGTTAAAACTCCAAGTGCTATGGCTAAAATTATGAAACAGATCGGATGGAACGGAATACTTGGTGAGGTTTTTGAAGAAGAATTAACAGAGTTAGCACAAGCACCTGTAGAGGAACGAGAATACTATGCACCGTTTCTAACCCCAGAAGGTACTGAAAGACTTTGGGTTGAGACTTTAGGTATAGCTGCCTTTGGCGGTATGTCTAGTGCTGTTGGTCATATAACACCAAACAGAAAAGCAGAAGGGGATATTATAGATATTTCACATAAAGAAAAAGATATTGGTGCGGCAATAGCCCGAACAGAAGTAGAGACTGAAGATGATGATGATGACGGTGGTGATGATGATGATGACGGTGGTGATGATGGTGGGGATGTAATTAAGGAAGAAGTAAAAAAAGAAGTTAGAACAGTGTTTCATGGCACTGATACAGACAGTATCCCATCTATATTAGAAAACGGTTTTACTATGAATAAGGATATGGTTGATTTTGGAGAGGGTATATACCTTGCATCAGATGAGGGTAGAGCAGCGGCTTACGGAGATACAATACAATCCGATATAGACACCAGTAAGATAAAGACATATCCATCCCCCATTGAATTTATAGAAGATTCAGCTAATTACGGTGGTATAGACGGGTTAGTTGAAGAAATAAAGAAAAACTATTCAGGAGTTTATATAGAATCAAAAGATACCTATGCCATATATGATCCATCAATAATATCAAACATAAGACAAATGGAAGAACCAAAGACAGTAGATATTAAGAAGTTAGGTAAAGAAGCACTAGGATCTGAACAGGAAGAAGTACAGGAGATTGAAAAATCTGAAGTATCCAAAGATGGGGAACTTACCTTTGACAACGGTGGTCTTTTCCATAGCACAGAACTAAAGGGTGGCGAGAATGTAATAATCAAAGCAGGAGATGGTGGTGCAGATATAGTAGGGCGTGTAGTCAGGGTTGGAAAAAGCGAGGGCGGTGTAACCCCAATAGAAGGCGGTGTTGTTATGGAAGGTTCAGTAGCAGAAAGAGAAGCGGATCAAGCCCTAACGAGGGTTTTTGTAGAAAACTCTAAAGGTGAAATAGAACAAATAAAAATAAGGAGTATTAAAGAGGTTCAAAATGCTGATTTCAAAACCGAAAAGGTTAAACCAAAGAAGAAACCAGTAACTAAAACAGCACAAAAGAAAACTCAAAAGGAAAAGGTAAAAGAATCACTAGGAACTGAAGCCAAAAACATCAAGGACATAGCAAAAGATACAGAGATACTAGACTCTTGGAGTAAAAGAGAAGCTGAAGTTTTGGTTGTACCAAAGGAGTCTAAAGCTATAGAAACAGAAGTAGGGTCTAAAGTTTCTTTGAAGGATGAAGCCAAGAAGTATGCTAGTGCTAAAGAGTTTGTGGCTTCTATAGGAGAGAATGATATTGACCTTGAAGACATATTCAACAAAGCCAAAGCAGACGATATAGCTAAAGTAGCTAAGGGAGTAGATGACCTTACACAAGAAGCTAGGAAGTTCAGCAGCTTTGAAGACTTCAAACAAAATGTTAGGAATGACAACATATACTATAGGGGAGTTAGGGGGGAAGCGGAGCTTTCCAATAAACCAGTGTTCGTATCCAAGGACGGAAACCTAGCAATATCACATAGTAAAAGTTACCCCGACCTAGCTAAAGCAGAGAAAGAACTGCAGGCATTTACCCTAAAAGACGGTAAGTCTTTAGATATAACAAACGAGAAAACAGCTAGAGAGTATCTCCAAAGTATTACAGGAGAGAAGCTAGAATATACTAGAGCCGACACTTACGCTAATTGGGACAAGGTAATAAAAAAAGCAAAGTCAGAGGGTTACGACTACATAAAGCATATGGGAGAGGGAAAGTTCAAAGGCGGGGTTGGCGAGGAAGTTGTAGTTCTTAACCCAAAGAAATTACTCACGCCACTAGAAGACATATACAACAAAGCAACAACTAAAAAGCCAAAGAAGATAACCAAGACGGCACAGAAGAAAACTCAAAAGGAAAAGGTAAAACCAAAAAAGAAAGCCGTAGCCATAGAGAAAGACAAGGAAGTAGTAGAGAAGGTTATAAAACCTAGAGTTGAGAAAGCTGTTAAAGAGGTTAAAAGTTCAGATAAGGGTATTCTAGGAATGGTAACAGCAGATGAAACTAAGGTAGATCAGCAGGTGAAAGAAAGGTTTGGTGGTAATAAAACACTAGAAACAATCACAGCTAAACAAATAGGTCAGGCTATACCTGATGGAATGGTTGTTAGACTTACAGAAAAGATAGCCAAGAAGCTAGGTAAACAAGCAAGGGCTATTTCTTATAAAGATATTGAACTAAGACCTACATTTTTATATGGAAGCATGAGTACAGATGTATTCACAGACGGATTCTTACTCATTCTTGATAAAACGGCAGCTAAAGAAACAAACAACTACCACAAGGAAAAGGCTGTTAAAGCAGCATTTAAGAGTTTAGAAAAGGCAGGTGGTACAGGGACACACGATCAGTTGATGGTTTTGGCTAAACAGCATGTACAGAATCAAATAGAACAAACATCAACAACACAGTACCCAGAGTATGAGCAGATAGTTCCAGATATAAAGAATATGACTAAGGCAGATATTATTGGTCTTACTACTTTTGGTGGTGATTTAACATATATATTAAAAAGTGGGGATAAGGTTGTTTATGTGAACGCAGACAAGATGCAGTTTATGTTGGACAAGTTAGGTAGTAAGAATTTATATGTAGGTACGGAAACAACACCAGTGGCGGTTATGAAAAACAAAAAGATTGGCGGGGTAGTTATGCCATTACAACCAGATCCCGATATGACAAAGAAGGTTGGAGAAGCCTACAAAGATGAAGCTAAGAGAAAGACATCCTATTCAGCAGGTGGATCAAGAGCATCTTTAGACCAGTATGCAGACATTCCAGTACAGACACAGAAACCACTTAGAGAATCACTAATACCTTTCCCAGAGATGGTTCAGTTAGCAAGAGAACTAACGGATAATTATCCAATAGTTAAAAGACCAAGAAGCAGAAAGATAGGAGTGGTATACGGATTATTTATTCCAGCAGGTAAAGGTAAGATCCAACTTAATCCATCTATATTTTCAGATATTAAACAAGCTGCAAGCACATTGGCACACGAAATAGGACACTTAGTAGACTACTTACCAGACTACTCTTTGAAGAGAGGTAATCTACTAGGAAGAATTGCAACTCTAAGAGGTTTTATGAAGGGACAATTTACTAATACAGAAACACAAAACAAGATAGATAGTATTGATGCAGAAGCCGAGACTATAAGACAGCAAAGACGAGATTTAGAACATGATGAAGATGGCAAAATACTAGAGAGTGAGAAGAAAAAGGATTTAGCACTACTCAAAAAACTTAGACCGTTAAACAAAAAGATCAGAGAGTTGCAAGAGGGATCAATGAAAGATAAGGAAATGAGAGCAGAACTGTGGAAGTTATCAAAGATGTGGAGACCTTTAGTTAAAAGGGAACTTATGATGAACGCTAACACAGGTAAGATGGAGTATGTAAGTACAGAAGTAGATGAATCAGAGGTTGACTCAGACCATTTAGCATACAGAAAGTCAGCAGAAGAACTATATGCCGATTCCATATCAGTTTTACTTAACGATCCAAAGCTATTAAGAGAAACAGCACCTAAGTTTTATGATGCCTTTTTCAACAACTTAGACAAGAAACCAAAGGTTAAAGAAGCATACTTCGGTCTTGTAGATTTCTTACATGAGGGTAAAGAAGCCAGACTAGAGAGAAGGTTAAACCAGATATATACAGATTTTAGTGTTGCCGAACAAAAGAGAATAGACATAGAAAATGAAAAGAATAAAAGCCCTTTCAAGACAGCCAAAGAAAAGGTTAATGCGTTTTGGGCTGAATTTATGAAACAGCATGTTACTAGGTTTGATCCTGCATATAGGAAAGTTAATGAGAATCTAAAGGAAAAAGGTATCACAGTATCACCCGCTAATGAACTAAGACTACAGTTTGAGGAAATGCAGATGAGAAACAACGATTCTTTCTTGTATCTAAACAAAGTTAATCAAGATATTGTAGAGCCTTTATATAGAGTAGGTCTTGATGAAGCTGATCTAGGCGTAATGATGCTGCTTGAGAGAAACGCAGCGGATAGAAAAGACATTGCTAATCCATACGGTTTGCAAGGAGAGTACGCAGAAGAAACCCTTGCCTACATGAAAGATTATTTGAAAAAGAAGAAGGGTATATCAAATGAACAATTTGTGATACTAGAACAGGCTGCAAGAAGATTTAGAAAATACCAATACGATATAGCTGCCGCTGGTCATGAAGCAGAACTATACAGTGATGAGTTCTTCAAAGACACAATAGAAGCTAGTAAAGACACTTATGCCACATATCAGGTTATTGAATATCTACACAATAACTATGTAACAGCAGCGGTACAACAGGCTACAGGAACTCTAAAGCCAGTTGAAAATCCATTTGTATCTAGTGTGCTAAAAGGAATATCAATACTAACTCAAACCGAGATTCAAAAAGGTAAACTACTCTTGGTGGACAAATGGATGCAAGATTTCCCTATGGATATAGAAACAGCTAAACAAACAGGTGGGTTTGGGGGTAAGGGTATGAAAACATGGAAAAAGGTACAGGATAGGGAACATCTAATAGTTAGAAGGAACGGCACACTTACAGCATACAATGTTGATCCGTATATAAAAGAGATGTTTGATTTCTACTCACCAACAGAAATAAATCAGATAGTAAAGGTGTCAGCAGCATTTAATAAGATATTTAAGCCTTTAGTTACTACATGGAATCTATCTTGGGGGTTCTGGAACAATATATGGAGAGATACAAAGAGAACATACAAGAATTTAGCATCTTTAACACCGCATACCAAGACTGGAACTAAAGAAAGTTTGTCCGTTTTTGAGTTTATTAGAACATGGTTTGGATCAATCCCAGAGAGTGCCAAGTTCCAAAAGGGTGATGTAACACCTTTATTTGAAGAAATGTTGGCGAGTAAGGCTTACACATCAGCTTTTGCAAGTTTTGATACACAGGCTAATGAGAAAAAATCACTAGCACCAGTAATGAGAAAGTTTGGATTTATAAGTAAGGCTGTAGATATTAAGGATACAAGTTTCAAAAGGAAGCTGTTTGATAAAAGTTTAGGTAAGGTATTAAAGGGTATTGAGTTTGCGAGTTCAACATTTGAATCCACATCAAAAGTAGCTGGATACCAGATATTAAAAAAGAGAAAGGTAGAAGCAAGAGAAGCAGCTTTCATCACCAGAAACTATGTAGGCACTCCAAACTTTATTGATGGTGGTACTCAAAGATATGTAGACAACAATATATTTGTTTTCTCTAATGTTATGGCACAAGGTATTAGAACTGATTTGGAAATAGCCACAGATCCACAGACCAGAAGCGGGTATTGGATGAGAACTTTTATGATAGATATTATGCCAAAACTTGCAATGTTAGCCGCAGCTAGTGGGTTACTAGGAAGTCATCTTAAAGAAAAGATGGACAAGGCTACAGAGTATGATAAGACAAACTACATAATTATACCTTTAGGAAATGAAGCTAATGGTAAAGCTGTGTATATGAGAATCCCACATGATGAGACTGGAAGGTTCTTTGCATCTCTAGTATGGAAGATTGGTTCTTATATGAACGGTGCGGGTACAAAACCTCAACAGATATTCACTGTAGGTGTGGGACTTCTACCATCTACGACTCCTTTATGGGAAGTGGTTGGTGCTTGGGGTAGTTATATTACTGGAAGAAACCCATACGATAGTTACAGGGGTAGGGGCGTAGTTAGCCAACAGGTTTGGGATGCTCAAGGACTACCAGTATTTAAGAAGATGATTCAATACACAGCGAACCAAGTTGGGCTAGGACAGTTTAGTACCTATGATGATGCTAGGGATTCAACATTTGATGTGATTTTGAAAAAGACACCTATATTAAACAGAGCCTTGAAATCTACAGACTACGGGGCTACTGAAATAGAAAAGACTGCGGATAAGGCGGCAAAACAGAAAAAGGCTAGGGCTTCTATAGACAGAAGGGAATTACTTGAGGATGCTATTGATGAGGTTAGAGAATACCCAGAAACCTATGAATCAGTAGAGTACGATCTTGTTAAAGAAGCTGTTGGAGAGCCGCCCTATGATGCTACACAAAAGAGACTTGTAGCTGATTTAAGAAAGAAGTTCAGAATAGGTGCTGATGCTGGAGAAATGAGTAGAGAACTTGACTCCATAGTGGATGCAACATATCTTGATGACAAAGTTAGAAGGATTAAATCCTACAAGGATGTTTTATCAGATGAAGAATTTGTTAAGCTAATAAAGGATGGGGTTAAATACAAAGTTATAAGTGAGGCGTTAATGAAAAGATTACAAGGGGAAGGGCTACTAGACTAAGGTATAATTAACATATGGCAAACGATTCAGAGATAGTAGCAATTAAAAAAGACATATCCTATCTAGTAAGAAAAGTGGATAAGATAGACGCTTCCTTAGAGTCAAAATATATCACCAAGTTAGAATTTGATCCTATAAAAAAGTTAGTATACGGAACAGTGGGAATTATTTTAGTTGCTGTAATGACGGCTCTGGTAAGGTTGGTGTTAATGCAATGAAATACATAAATATAATAGCAGGACTAGCTTTAGCCTTTAGTGCTTTGGTACTAGGAATACTCCTTTATTGGATGGTATTTCCACTTAGAGTGGCAGAGGTTGTATCACCTGTAAAAACAGAGCATTTAGAATACCGAGTTGGAGAAACTGTACGATATGACCTAGACTTTTGTATATATAAGAAAACTAAAGTTACTATTTCCAAAAGGTTTGTGGATGGAACTGTCCACTTTTTACCTTCTAACGACTTAGTTTCAGATGATATGGGATGTTATAATAATAAGAATGTGGTTGGTGCAGTAGTTCCTAAAGGACTTGCTGTAGGAGAATATATACTAAAAGTAACCGCATTACATTATGTGAACCCGCTAAAAACCGTAGCGGTGTACTGGCAAACCGAACCCTTCCAAATTGTAAAATGAGGTATAATTAGCTTATGTCTAAAACATTAGATCAGTTTGTTAAAGATAACTTGGGGGACAAGCTAGACTTTGATAATTACGCAGGTGGACAGTGCGTTGATTTAGTTCGCTACTATATTCAAGATGTATTAGATTTCCCACAACCATTACCAGTAGTTGGTGCTAAAAATTTATGGACTAACTATGATATAGATCCAAATTTATATAACTATTACGACAGAATCCCAAACACACTAATGGCACTCCCACAAAAAGGAGATATACCTATATGGGATGGGAAAGTTGGTGATGGTTTTGGTCATACATCTGTATGGTTAAGTGGCGGAAGATGGGTATTTAAGAGTTTTGATCAAAATGATCCTACTTGGAATGTGTGTACCATCACTGAACATGGTTATTCTAACCTCTACGGCTGGTTGAGACCTAAAATTTCCGTAGATGTGTGCAAAGACCTAGAATTGGAGAATGAATTGCTTAGAAACGAACTGGTGAGTGCTTTGGATCATGAGAAATTCTGGTTTGATGCACTGAAATTAGTGTCACTTCCAGAGGATTCCAAATGGAAAGTTTATAAAAAAGAAATTCTCAAAATATATAAAGAAAATAGTGATCTTAAAGATGAGGTTACGAAACTAAAAGGTCTTATAGCTGTAAACGCACCAGCGTTATTTTCAAAAAAAGACGATAAATACACATACAGTAATACAGATATAATTAAAGAACTTTTAAGAAGGTTAGGCGGGTGAGTTAAATGTTTGAAACGATTAAAAAGTTTCTAGTAGATCTATGGAAAAGAAATAAAGATAAATTGTGGGAAGCTGTAAAAGCAGCGTTAAGATACACAATCTTTGCGGTATTATCCTTAATAGTAACTGATCTCTTATTACAACCCAACCTGTCACCTATTTTATTCGCAGTATTAACAGGGGTAGACAAGTGGATTCATGAAAACTGGAAAGAAAATAAGAAAGTCGGTCTCAAAGGTCTTGCTCCATTCTAATACATTGACAAGGTACTACACACTGTAGTATTCTTGAGGTGTGAATGATACACACTCAAATACTTATGAAGAAAGACAAAAATCCTTGAACAAAGCGGAAGCTAGGTTTGAGTTCTTTTGTGAAGGTAAGGGTATATGGTATTGCAGAATGGGGTTTGATGAAACAAATGATCCAGTACCTATGTTTTGGAAAATACATCCTCTTATAAGATCACTCCCAGATTATTTAATGGTTTATAAAGAGAAGTTATGCTATGTCCATGTTAAAGGTTCTAACAAACTAAAGGTGCATGACTTAGGACAGTATGTTATTTTCCATAGGTTGTACTGTGACAAGGAAACGCCAATGCTCATAGCCTTTTGTTTTGAAGATGGTGGTAAACCAATTTTCAAAAGTATTAGGTGGATAGAACAAGCGGTTTTAACTTTGAAACCAAAAATATTTCCTACAGACAAAAAAGAATATTACGAATTGCCTATGTAGAAATGATAAAACACCTCTTGTATTTCTACTCAAAGTGTTCTATCATATTCATTGTTCAAATGTTTAACACAATTATACACAACATAACAGCAACAAACAAATCACCAACAGGTGGTTTTTTTTATGGTGGAACTTTGAAAAGGTAATAGTAGCGTTAGGTCGCTACACCTTTTTGTAGCACTCTGGATTTGAAGGTCTTAACTACACAATCGGATGATGGTGCATTTTTTATTACCGTAAGTGCCTAAACTAACATAATCGGGTTGGGGAGTACCTTTATTGAAGTATGGTTAATTACACAACCTAATACTCATAAGTGGTGGAGTCGTAAATTTCATTTAATAGGATAGGAAAGATATTGAGAGAGATTCCACAAAGATAGTGGATAACCACCAATACGCTGCTAAAAAAACATAATATAATGTTGCTTCTTTTCAGTTTAGCGATACAAGCAGTTACCCACAGATCTATCCACAATGTGAACAAGTCTCTAGGAATAAAAAAAAGACACTGATTCCAGTGCCTTGAAGGTTATTGATGCTGCTATTATTTAGTGGGTTCATAATAACTGTTATAATATAACACAAATAAGCAGTCTTATTAAAGGAGATTGTCATGAACACTTGGTTGGCTACTCTATTAGGTAGTGATGGTGAAACATTCAACGCTGTTGGAGAGACTCCTTTTGTTAATGAAGATAAAGCAAAAATGAACGGCATTTCTTTGTTAGCAGATCCCTTCTACAGACAAGACCGTGATATTCCCCAAGATGCCAAACTGATTATAATGGGAACGGTTACTTTGCAAAATAAAGGAGAGTGATCCGCAGAAAA
>Ga0307928_10001531_pt1 | contig 17558 bp, 19 predicted proteins | sample AceLakmetagen232_FD_201815 | JGI IMG/M metagenome (GOLD analysis project Ga0307928, IMG submission 201815) | Saline water microbial communities from Ace Lake, Antarctica - #232 | ecosystem: Environmental > Aquatic > Non-marine Saline and Alkaline > Saline | place: Antarctica: Ace Lake... | reverse complement strand
ACTTTAGTTGTTCTTGTTAGTTTCATAGTTCATATAGTATACCGTTAGGTGTATAGCAATGTAAAGTCTTTTCTCAGAAAGGAGTAAGCGCAATTCCTCCCCACCCACAAGGGGGTTCCTTGCGAGGACATAATGAACAAAGCTCAACAGTTGAGGAAGTTGCGTGACGTATGTTTGAATTGTCGAAAATGTGTTGTTGGCGGCAAGCGACTTTTTGATGGTTCTCTCTCGAATGTATTTTCCAATATGTGCATGAAGGCACGTATAATGGTTGTAGGGCAAAATCCAGGCGAGCAAGAGGTACGTCAGGGTTTTCCTTTTGTTGGCCCGTCGGGCAAGTTTTTTGACGAGGCCATTGATAAGGTTTTAGGCGTAGACCGTTCGTGTTTTTACATTTGCAACACTATACGTTGTCACACGCCGGGGAATCGACATCCTTACGCGGATGAGATTGAGAATTGTCGTTATCTTCTTGAGGGTGAAATTAAGGTCATCAAGCCTGTTGTAGTAGTTACTTTAGGGGCATTTGCTCTCAAACAGATCACAGGCTTGACAGGCATATCAAAGCGTCATGGTCAGGATTTAGTATCAATACGTTATGGGGTTAGGGTGGTTCCGATGTTTCACCCAAGTCCTCTCAATATGAATTCGTCAGTTAGATGTCAGATGTTCTATTCTGATCTTGAAGCATTGAGAAAGTTTTTATGATGGAATTTGGGTGTTGAAGTAAAATGGCTGATAAGGTTATCATAGTTGGTGTCCGGCGGGGTCACGAGCGTGTTTCGGCTATTGTTTTGAAGCAAATGGCAGGGCGTGTCGGGCGTTCACAATATGGGCCAAGTGGCGTGGTTGACATTCTTGTAGGGGCTTCGGAGATAGACGCTGTTGAGGCTGAACTGGATTCGGTTGAGAGTTTTGAAGTAAAGTCGGTTTTCGATGACATAGGCGAGTTAGCTTTTCATCTTGTATCAGAGGTATCGAGTGGCAATGTCAATACAATCAAGGCTGCTCAGGAATGGTATAGTCGTAGTTACCATCATTTTTGTGGCGGAATGATTGTTATTCAAGAGGTAGTAGATTATTTGATAGAGATAGAGGCAGTAAAGATAGTTGGGGACAGGATATTACCAACGTCTTTGGGCAATGTATCTTCACGTTACTATTTTAGGCCAGAAGATGTATTTGGGTGGCGTAACAATTTTGCTGAGATTTTTGACAGAGGAATTGAGAATGACGACTTGGCTATTGCTTGGTCGTTGAGCAGTGTTCCTTGTGGATATAAGCTATTAGATTTAGGCAAGAAGCGCAATTTAATGTCAATTTATCGTGAGCAGGTAGAGTCTTTTGGGTTAGAGATTTTGACGGGCACGTCGGTTACTGGCTTGTTATGGTGGAATTCTATTGGAGGACCTCCAATAGCTTTTTTAAGGGGTGATATTGCCAATTTACGCAAGGATTTTGGAAGAATTTATCATGCTCTTATAGATTTGGACCGTATTTCTGATTGGGGGATGGCAGACTTTTTTGATTCTTTGAAAGTAAGGGTAGAACATCGAATTCCGAATGAGCTAGTATCTTTGTGCAAATTGCCTGGAATTGGAAAAACTTTTGCTTATGAACTGTATAATATGGGCATAGAAGATGCCGAACAGCTTACAACGAAGATGTCAGTGATCCAAAGTTGCGGTAACGAGAGGTTAGTAAATGCAGTCAGAAAAGCCATTATCGAAATTAACGTTTCCCGAGCGAGCAGTTAGAGTTTGTGTTTCTGCTATGCAGAAAGGCATAGTATCTCCGCGCATTGTTAGTGCTGTTCTCAAGTATGACAATGTTGACGTTTCGCCTATTGAGCCATTTCTTTTTTCTTCTGATGATCTTATTAGGAAGTTTGCAGCCGACATAATTGGTCAGTATGGGAACATTGATAGGCTTGTTGATCTTGCCAAAGTGGAAAAAGAGCGTTCAGTTTTGACTATAGTGATGCGTCATCTTGGCAAGCGTAAAAGTGGTTGTGACCTTATAGAGCTTATGGACTTATTGCAATCTGAAAATCCTGTCATTAGGGAAGAAGCGATTACGATGTTTCGTCGTTCTGGGCGGGCGGATTGTTTATTTGGTTTACTTTTTGATGATGATGATGGGCTCGTATCAAGAGTGAAGCGATACATAGAGGAAGCGGATGAGAAGGAAGAAGACAAGAAAACCGACTGTTGACAAAAGGTGGCCTGTTGAGGATGATCCTTTTTCTAATTTCATTACAATTGTAGCGATTATTGCTGAGCGTTTTGACATACGGTCTGATAAGATGGTTTCGCATCATTTAGATTTGTTGATAGAGTCTTGTCAGCGCAAGGCATTTGAGACAGAGTTTCCACGGAAGAATCAAGAGATTCCTTCGCGGATGTTCATAAAGATTTTCAATGTCAAGTATTTGCAGATGACTGACTTTGAGTATCCCAAGAAGGTTACTCCCACTGATAGAAAATCTATTGATGCCACAGTAGCGAAGTTAGCAGGCTTAGGTAGTCAAGTAGAAGAATATCTTGAATGGTTTTTTGACGTTTTTTTGCCTGATAATGAAAAGTTTTGTCCTCCTGCTATTGGCCATGTTTGTTCTCAGTTGGTATTAGCAAGGTACATGTATGAGTATAAGGACAAGTTCAAGCATCGTCGTGAAACAGATAAGAACAAGCTTGAAGTTCAGGATTTGGTCAAGCGTGCCAAAGTTCTTTTCAAGGATGGCATGACGGAAGTAAAAGAATGGTTATCGGCTTATGATAATGGCAACATTACTCGTCCCGACTTGAAGGACAAGATAGTCAAGGCTGAAAAAGGAGAATATAATGGATGATGTATGTAACAAGATAGTTGTAACTTGCGAAACTATTGGGAATGCGAAGATTGCCGGAATACCTTTAGAGTCGGCTGATTTGCGATTGCTTGATGTTCGGGAGGGCGAGCTAGATGATCATGTGGCCATGCAGCCGGCGGCTATCGCATATTTTGGGACGTTAAAAAAAGCTGCTTCTCGTCAGCTTTGTGAATGCAAGCAAGACTATGAGATGTGGCAGAAATTGAAGTATGCAGAGGCCAAGCAAAACGTTGATTCGGGTTCTAAAAAGCCAACTGTTGCTGATATTGAGGCTCAATATGTAAGAGATAATGAGGTTGAAATTAGGAAATGGCGCAGTAAAATAAGTGACACACAGGCACAGTGTGATACTTTGGATGTATGGTATGAGGCTTGGAAACAGAAGTCATTTACGTTGCATTCACACGCAAACATCACAATGGATGAGTATATGACAACCGACCATATCAAGTCAGAGGGCAATGTTAGTAGGCATCAGAAATATGTGTCAAAAAAAGATGCCGTGCGGGGTATAATGAGGAAAGGGAAATCGCAATGAATAACAGGATGTTGAAAAGGAGGTTTTTGGGCAAATTGGGCTGTTAGGTTTTTTGGCTTTTTTGGCTTTTTTGGCTTTTTTGGCTTTTTTGGCTTTTTTGGCTTTTTTGGAGACTGGAAATGAGTAAAACACTGGACAAGATTCGCAAATTTAATGAGAGTCGTCCGAGACCCGGTTCTCGTTCATCGACTAAGGGATTGTTTTTATCGTTTGAGGACGGCGACAACATTCTTCGTCTTGTTGGAGAATTCATCGAAGTAAAGACTCACTATATCGCACCTAACAAAAGGCGTGGGGATAGGGGTCTCTGTATGGATGAAGTTTTCAAGGGCGATGATCGTATGCCGCCAGTAATTAACTGTGCGGATTGGGATATGGATTCGGAGAGTCCCAAGAAAGAAAAAACTTGTGCTATCTGTAAGTTACACAAGGTTGCTCAGAAGGCACTCAATGAAGATGGCGGTCGGATGAGCAAGGAAGAAAAGGAGTTTTTTGACAATTTGGTTCGTTCAACGAATCCAAGAACGTTATTGAAATGGAATGTTATTGATCGTCGCGACCCTTATGTCATTGAGCAGACGGATTCTGGTGAGCGTAAAATTCTCGGTTTCAAGATAGCTTCGATTGGAATGGAAGCATGGAATGACATTTCAAGCATTTTCACACAATTGGATTTGGACATTTCTGATAGAGAACGGGGCGTTGATGTAAATGTTGTTAAAGGTAATAATGGTGTTAGGGTAACCTATTCGGCAAATGCAGTTTTGGATGGATTGAGTGTCAAACAAACTCCGTTGTCTGATGACGAGAGCGAGTTGGAGCTTCACGACTTGAAGCGGATTTGCGGACGCCTTACAAGTCCTGAAAAAGTAATGGAAGCTCTTCATGCGGATTTGAGAGATACCATAGACAAAACTGATGAATCTGAGGTCGAAACTGACGATGAATCTGAGGCTGAAACTGACGACGAAGATTCAATGTCTAAGCCAGAAGCATCGGAAAAAACATCGACTGTGGCTGCCGTTGAGGAAGATGAAGAGGAAGGTGAAGAGGAGGATGAAGAGGAAGGTGAAGAGGAGGATGAAGAGGAGGATGAAGAGGAAAAGCCAAAATCGTCAAAAGGTTCGGACGATGACAAAGTAGACCCTTCCGGTTGGGAATGTTTTGGTGATTATGAACCTGGCCATCCTGAGTGCTTAGATTGTGAGGTCAGAGAACGTTGTGCCAAAAAAGCTGGCGTTACTCTTGACGAAAAGAAGTCTAAGAAGGGCAAGAAATAGCAAGGAAAAATTGAGCGGGGGCATGTGTTCTACATGTGCCTCCGTTCAGCAATATAAGCATTGAGGCCAAACATGGACAAAAAGATAGAAGAACGAATCAAGAAGGTATGTGAAAATCTCAATAGGTCATATAAGGACAAGAGCATAGATGGCAAAGTAGTAACCTATCTTGGGGCTAACGACAGAATACACATAGAGCGTTTTTCTTCTGGGTGTTTTCAGCTTGATGAAGCTTTGGGGGGCGGTTGGCCTATTGGCCGAATTGTGGAGGTTTACGGACCTGAGTCGGGCGGTAAATGTATAACTCCAGATACTTATGTTTTTGGCCAGCATGGTTTACAGACAGTGGATGAGGTTTTTCAGAGAAATGGTTTTCAGATTTCGTGTATGTCTCGAAATGTTGAGCATTCTTATGGATTGATGGGAGAGAGCGGGGAGTTCGAGGATACGACTCACTTTTGGTGGAACAACAGAAAGAACGTTATTCGTATTGTGACAAAGAAGGGACTCGAAATCTGTGGCACGTATCATCATCCGATTCGTGTTGTAGACACATTGGGCGTGGTTCAATGGAAAAATGCAAGTAAAGTGAAACCTGGTGATACGGTAATTGTTCAGAAAGGCATGATGGTTGATCCGCCAGATAATGGTTTTGATGTTGATGATGCGATTTTGGTTGCTATGATTGCTTCATCGGGGCATGTTTCTGATTGTCGCATTGGATTCAGCAATCAGAATTTGGAGCTTGTAGAAGAATTCAAGCGTGTGGTTACGAAGAAATTAAGTTTGGACAACTTCAAAACATACGTTGACGAAGGTGTCAATCCATCAGTTGATGTGCAGGTGAACTCAAAAGAGGTTGTAGGATTATTACGGGATAGGTATGGCATACTTTCTGGCACAAAGGGTGTTGGACAATGCATAAGGACTGCCTCTCTTGATGTTCAGAAGACTTTTTTGAGGACATTTCTTTTGTGTGCTGGCGGTATAGATAGAAGTGGCGAGCAAAGTCGAATAGAGATGTCCTCGAAGTCGAAGTTGATGATGAGGCAGATTCAGCTTATGGCGTTGAATTTTGGAGTATTTGGCGGTCTCTATCGAAAAGAGATAGATGAGGCGGAATACTGGGTGTTGATTTTTGATTGTGATGACGCAAAATCGTGGCTGTCAGATGTTGATATTTCAACGCTGATTCCGCGCAAGATATTGAGACATAATGTCGAGAATGCATCTGATTGTGGAATACTGGGGCATGAAAACTGGGATTGTGACATTGTATCAGAAGTTGAGGAAATGGGTGCTGTTCCTACTTTTGATTTCACGAAGCCAAATCATACATTTTGGAGCAATGGGTTAGTAAGTCATAATACTACCATCTGTTATCATGCAATTGCAGAGTTTCAAAAATCGTTTCCAGATGAGATGGTAGCTTGGATTGATAGCGAGTATAGTTTTGATCCTGATTACGCGGAGCAGCTTGGTGTAAAGGTAGACCCTGTTATTTTTCATCAGCCTGAAACTGGCGATCAGGCACTTGATGTTGTGCGCAAGTTACTTCAGAACGATGTTAAGCTAATTGTACTTGATTCTGTAGCTGCTTTGTCTCCGAAGGCTGAGATAGAAGCGGACATAAGTGATTCTGGTAGGATGGCTCAGCAGGCTTCTTTGATGAGCAAGGCTTTGCGTGTATTATCTGGTGAAACAAGTCGTGTTGGGGCCACGCTTATGTTTACCAATCAGGTACGTGACAAACCAGGAGTTTGTTTTGATTATAAAACTCCTGTTCTGTTGTCGGATGGAACAACAGAATGGATAGGGAAGATTGTAAATAAAAAAATGGAAGTTGAGGTGCTGTCATACGATGTAGAAAAGAACATACTGGTGCCAAAGAGGGTTGTAAATTGGTTTAACAATGGTCCGCTTGAGGTTGATGAGAAGTTTGTCAGTTTGAAAATAAGAGGGTCATCAAATGTTTTCGGTTCTGGCTATAGAAGTGTAAAGGTTACTCCTAATCATACCATATTTACACCTGAAGGATTAAAGAGAGTTGATGAGTTAAGTGTTGGCGATTCTGTTTACGTTGTTGATTGGTCTTTTTATACTGATTCCCAACATGAAATAATACTTGGCAGCTTGTTAGGGGATGGAAGTTTAAGATTTGGCAAGGGAAGTTTAAGAGGGCATTTACGTGAAGGACATTGCAAAAAACAAGAGCCATATTGTAAATGGAAATCTGACGTTTTATCAGCAAGATTTTATCATGATGGTAATGGCACATCAAGATTGTCTTCTATTCCTTCGGTTGAATTGGAAAAATACAGGAAATTGGATAAAAAGAAAAAAGCATTGAGAACTATACACGATGATTTTATAGAATCTATGAATGAGAGGGTGCTTGCTATATGGTATATGGATGATGGTACTTTCAGCAATGATTCTTATCATAGTAAGACTGGAAGATGTGTAATATGTGCAACAAAATTATCTAAGGAGACTATGTGCAAAGTAGCTGATAGATGTGAAGAAATTGGAATTGGAAGGCCCACGTTTAATGTTGGTCGTGGCTTTTCGTGGTGTGGGGAAAATAGTTTGTTGTTTCAGGGGAAAATAGCAAGATACATCCATCCTTCTATGAAATATAAAGTTCATGATATGTTTAGGAAAGAACCTTTTGATTGGCAAGTGGACAAAAAAGAACCAGAGAGAGTAGTTCGGATTTCTCAAGTATGTGCGAAGTCTGATTGGATAAAAAAGGGTCGCGGAAAATGCAAGTTTGATTTAGAAATTGAGGATAATCATTCTTATGTAGCAGGAGGCATTGTAGTTCACAATTCGTGGGGAGAAAAAACAACCACATCCGGTGGTCGGGCTTTGCGTTTTTATGCTTCTATTCGTTTAGAGGTAAAAGGCATAGGTCAAGAGAAAGATGGCGATGAGGTTATTGCTGTTAGAGTAAAAGCGTTAGTCAAGAAAAACAAGACTTCTCCTCCTTATCGAATTGCCAATTTTGTGATTACGTTTGGAGTTGGGATTGATAGAATTGCTGGCATTTTTGAAATAGGTGTTGAGAAGAAGATTATTGCTAAAGCAGGTGCTTGGTTCAGTTACGAGGATATTCGCATTGGGCAGGGCAGGGCTAATTCTTTGACGTTTTTGCGGGAAAATGAAGACATTTTAGAAGCTATTGCTGAAAAACTAAAGCCTACTTTCACGGAACCAGAAGACCCAGAAAACCCAGAAAACCCAGAAAATCCAGAAGAACCAGAAAACCCAGAAGAACCAGAAAACCCAGAAGAACCAAAATTATTGGATGAATCTGAAGCTAAACCGGAAAAAAAAAGGCGTGGCCGTCCCCCGAAGAAAAAACCAGAAGAGATAGAGGTAGAGGATGTCTGAAAACGGCAAGCCAAAGTTGTTGTTGATTGATGGAAACAATTTATGCTATCGAGTTCATTGGACTCATCGTAATTTAATGTGTAAGGGAAAGTATGTGTCGGTTTTGTTTGGGGTTTTGAAAAGTCTCATTTCATTGAAGAAGAAATATGCCGACTATATGTTCGTTTTTGTTTGGGACGGCGGATATGCTAGGCGGAAGCAAGAATCGGAGCAAGGAGTTGCGTCTGGTTTGATTCCATCGACTTACAAGGCCAACAGACACAAGGAAGAAGAAATACCAGAAGAGTTACAATCTATGTTTGTTCAGATGGATGAATTGAAGGAGGTGTTAGATGATATTAAGGTTTTTCAGGTTGCGATAGATGGATATGAAGCAGATGACATAATTTATTCTTATGTTCTCAAGAATTACAAACGTGGCGGCGAGTCTGTCATTATTACGTCTGACAAAGATTTCTATCAGCTTTTGAAGGATGGTGTAAAGCTATATGATCCATTGAACAGTGAAACATGGACACGTGAACGTTTCAGTGAAGAGTTTGGATTTGAACCGGAGCTATGGGTTGATGTGGGCGCCATTCAAGGTGACAAAAGTGACAACATTCATGGTGTTCCGGGTTGGGGTCCTGTTTTGTCTACTCGGTATGTTCGTGAGTATGGAAACATAGATTGTATTAGATTGGTTTTGGAGGAGAAGGCTAAACTTGGCAAGAAGGCTAAACTTGGCAAGAAGGAAGAAACATATTTGGTCAATAAGGAAAGGTTGAAGTTGGCCAAGTCGTTGAAGCAGATGGATTTCATTCCATCTGTTCCTAAATTGCGATTTACCCGTCGGTATGAGCGTAAGTCTATTGAACAGTTTTGTTTACGTTACGGATTTGCTAGTTTGTTGAAAGACTTATGGAGATTGTTGTGAACGATGTAAAGTCTCTTGATGAACTTTATGCGATTTTATATTGCAGAAATTCTACGAGATGCAGGTTGGTCGATTTGGATGCGCCTTCGGCATCAATTATTCGCGAGGACGAGTTGATTGCAACGGTTGTCGAAAAGATAGACATTCGCATCAAGACGATAGCTAGCTTACAGAGGCAATTTGAAGCGTTTTATGAACAATGCAATGATTGTGATAATCTTGAATATCAAAATGGCGAGTTGAACTGTAAAGAAGAAGCCATGCCAGAAAAAGAGTCCAAACAATGTCCACATTTCAAAGTCTTGCGCCTTCCTATTTCAAAGCAGTCAAACGCAAAGCCAGGAAGATAGAAACTCATCGTTATCCGTACAATTTGTATATTGGTGAAATGAATCCGGGTATTGTTGATGAGTTTGTATCAAAGCATGTAAGTGTTGGCTCGGTTTTGTGGGAACCGTTTGCGGGCCATACTTCTTCCAACAAGACCATTGATATTTGCAGCGAACATGATGTCAATTTGATTGCGTTTGACATTTTTCCATCTGATTCAAGAGTGGTCCAGTCAGATTCTACAGTTAGCGGTCCTATTTGCGCAATAGATGGCGTGATATTCAATCCTCCTTATTTGAGCACCTCGCCTATGTCGGCAGAGCAGGGTGAGCTTTCTATTTGCAGTGACGATGATTATTTTGCGGGCTTGCGTAAAACTGTTAGCATTATTTCGGAATCAATGCAACTTGGAAAGATATGCGTAGTTGGGCGTCCGGTCAAGATAGGAAAAGAAAAGATGGATTTGGATTGGATATTTACGAGTCTTTTTTTGGACATTGGCTGTGATATGATTGATGTGTATAGTAGCATACCTGATTGGGTTATCGTTTTGGAAAGGCACCAATGAAGTATTTGATTGTAGAGCCCAAAGTCAAATCAGTAGCACCGAACATAGCTCTTATGAAGTTTTCGCGGTGGTGCGAAGTGAATGGTCATGAGTATAGGTATGTTCGTGGCAAAATAGATGTAGATTTCGTACCTGATAAGATTTTGATGTCATGTATATTCACCTATTATGCCAAGTATTACGAAGAAACAATAGATTACTATCTTGGGCGATTCTCGGCTGTCAAAATACTTGTAGGCGGCGTTTTTCCGACTATCAATTCGGCGTGGTTTGACAAGCCCAAGTGGGATGGTCGGGTATGTGTATTTCATGGAATGTGCAAGAATATAGAAGATTTGCCTCCCAAGTACAATGTAGAGATTCAAGAAATCGGTGAGTCTAAGCGGGGTCATTATGCTCGTGACCGGATTGTGTTATATGCTTCGAAAGGTTGTGTCAACAAATGTGGTTATTGTGCAGTTCCAAAATTAGAAGGTGCGATGCGCTCGTTCAAGAGCATCAAGCCAACACTTGAGTTAGCTCGCGAAGAGATGCCGGACGCGAAATCGGTAGTATTATATGACAACAATTTCACAGAGCACAAGTATTTTGATGACATTATAGATGAGTTAGTTGAGTTTGGTTTGCCTGTAGAGTTCAATCAGGGTGTGCATTTTGATGCGTTCACTCGGCATCATGCAGAGCGTTTTGCCGAGTTAAATTGGACATCTCATTCTGATTCTGGGACAACCTATTTACGTTTTGGTTTTGATTTTGTCGGGTATTGGGATCATGTAGAACGTGCTTTGGGATATGTCATTGATTCAGGCATCAAGGCGTCTTTCTTTTGTTACATGTTGTATAACTGGAAAGACACTCCGCATGATTTTTGGAAGCGTTTGGTTTTAGCTCAGGACATAGTTGACAGACTTGGCAGGAGCATTTTTTTGTTTCCTCAGAGGTATGAACCGTTCGAATCGTTGATGCGTAATCAGTTTATTGGCGAGCATTGGAATTCTGATTTGGTTATAGGGATACAGCGAATGTGCACATTCATACATGGATTTTTTCCAATTACGTCTTCACGCAATTTATTTAATTGGATTGGCTACAATGAAGAGGAGTTTTTGGGTCGAGCGATACAGATGTCAATTGACAGGAAGTATCGTTTGGAAAAGAAGGATGGAACGCCGCCCTTGACAAAGGCATTTTTAGAACGTTTGTAAATGGAGAGTAAATTGCTAACAAAGTCACAATATCGCATAGGACTAATTGGAAGTGCAGGAACGGGAAAAAGCAGTTTAGCCGTTGCTTTGTCGAAGAAATTTGAGATGCCCTTTTTAGCATCTAAAGAGATAACTTTGGACATTCTTCGGAAAGACGGCTATGATTATGCTTCTGGTATTCAGGTAGAGCGATTTTTGGCTCAAGGTGGTCGTCAGGATATGATATTCAAGCGTACGGTAGGAATTCAAAAGAAGCACGAATCATTTGTGACAGATAGAACAGTCATCGATGTAGTTGCTTACGTGATTGCGGAGTTACATGCTTGTGACCCTGAAAAAGTCACCAAAATGATGACTGAATGTCAAGAGCAGGTGAGAATGTATACGCATTTGATATTTTGTCCGTGGGGCGTTCAGCCGATTGGAAACAACAAGCTTAGGACGCTTAATCCGTGGTATCAGTTTGTCATTCACAGTCTTGGTTTAAGCATTCTCAATTCATGGGGTGTTGATTACTATGTTTTGCAGGAATCAGATACTGAAAACAGAGCAGAAGAGGTTTTGAAATACGTGCTATAGATACCGAAAAGCAAAGGCAACGCTATGCGGCTTTTACCTGTTTGGCTTCCATAATTGTTTTATACTTCCCTTTCAATAGAAGGGGAAGTTTTTTTTGGTTTATGAAGATAGGAGATAGGAAATGGGTTCTATTCGTATCGCAAATAGTTTGGTCAGGCTTGCCAGAGAGATTGTAGGTGGCTATCCTGAAGAGTTAAGTTGGGCTGATAATGAGAAAGGTGCTCCTAAAACACCATGGGGCGTCGCAGATGTTGCTTATAAGATTGCAAAGGGATTGACTTGGTATGGTACTCCCAGTCATGGTGGTTTGAGTGTTTCTAGGGGTTTAGCTAGCAAGAAGTTGAGTTCTCAAGCTGTGGCTCTTGGGCTAAATTGGCGGGGTTCTATATGGTATGAGGAAGATATAGCATGGGTAATTCCATTCTATGAGAATCCACAATGGGAAAAGACTTTGCATCGTGTATCGGGTGGTTCAATTTGGTCTGAGAGCAAGAAGTTGAAGGCAATAGAAGATTACTTTCCAGCGTATTTTGAATCTGAGTTTGTTGAAGAGAGTCAGAATGTTCCTCCCAAGTTGAAAGAAATTCAGCTTGACGATATGGTAGTTTTGACTACAAGACCGTCTGATTTTGTTATTACGGAGATTAGGGGTAGCAAGGTTATAGGGATGTCTGGCGCTCGCAGATATACCATGCCTCGTAATACATTCCAAGACAAGGTTATCGAGGTCATTCGTGATGGTCGGACAATTTGGAAGAAGTAGATGCAGCCGCTTAGAATGAGAAGAGATTATGGTTCTGCTGAAGACGCTTTCATTGTACGAAAGTCTGTCAATCCTTATCTCAACACATCTCCTTCCAAACTACGTCGCGACATTTCAAAGCAGAAAGATTCTAAGAAAAGACGATTGATGGAGGAAGCTCTTGTGGCTTGGCGTACAACTGTTCCTGGGTCATTTCGCAAAGGTTGTGATGTAGCTTTGGAACTATCAAGAATAGCAAGAATTCTTATGGATAGAATTTGATGCTGTTTTTTGGAGAACAGAGATGTTTGACGATATTTCCAGTAGAATAGCTACTGATTGGATTGAAGCTGCTGGGTTTTCCAAGCATGAGCGTATGATGACCAAAGTTCAGCAGCAGAGCGAGAAGCAGCACAAAGAAGATGCGCAAGCTAAGAAGAAATATGTTTCTCGTGTTAGTTCATTGTTGGGAAGGGTAGTAAAGCCGGGTTCGCAGGCATGGTTGATTGAGAGTAGAGTCAAAAAGGAATTGCCAGGTAGTTCGAAGGTTGTAGAGAAAAAACGTCGGAATCTTTGGGTAAAGTATGCCAAGAAATCTTCTGAGATAATTGATTTCACTGAGTATATTGGTGGCCCCAAACGTGCAATAGGGGCAGCTTTGTATATTGTAAGAGATGTTATATGGGGTTCAATGAAGCTTAGTGAGGGCAAAAAAAAAGCTCAAGTGATGGCTCAAAAGTACTTTGTGGAGAAATCAATTTCAGAGAGCCGGCAAGTATTTGAAGATGTTGGTATTGGGGAAGATTTGTTGAAATTCTTACCCTCAAACTTGACAGTTGAGGTCAATCCAAGTAGGCATCTTATAGGGCTTGTTGAGAAGTTTGGCAATAAGACGAAATCGTGGATGAGTAAGGCTAAACGGATAGATTTCATTCTTGATAATTTCAATGACATTGTTTCAGAAGTCAAAGCGGACATGCGATCTGGAAATGAAGTTACCAAATTATGTGCGATTATGGCGGCTATTGCTATTGAGACTGGGTTGCGTCCTGGAAAAGTTGGAAACTCGGCAGCAATCAAAAATAGTGAGACTGGCGAAAAAGAAGATATTGACACTTTTGGTATCACCACGATGCAAAAGAATCATATTCAATTCGTACGTGACAATTTTGCCGAGATAGGATTTGCAGGAAAGAAGGGCACGTTCAATACTGCTGAATTGACCAATTCGGAATTGATAAACGAGCTTAGAAAATTATCGTCTGTTACGACTCCTGAAGGCGTAAACAAGGACTTTTTGTTTGTTACTAAAGATGGCCAAGATGTTACTTATGCTGACTTGTTCAAGTATATGCAGGGCAAGTGGAAGTTCATTACTCCGACAGATTTTAGAAAGCTCAAGTCTACTCAGGTGTTATATGATGCAATCAAAAATAATCTTGCAGCTTTGAAGGCTGAGCTTATTGACGAATTGAAAATTCGTGGTAAGATAGTGAAAAAGAGCTTAGTTAAAAAGCTCATCAAGCTTGTTGATGAGGCTCTTGAAAAGTCTCGAAGTAAATTGAGTCATCAAGATGTTGTTACCACTGTAAAAAGCTATATTGACCCAAGAGTGATTTTGGCTTTTCTGTCTCGTGGTGGTCTTGATAGTAGCTTAAAACATTTACTTCTTGGTGGCGAGCCTATAGTGGTACAGTTTGATGTTGAAAAGTTTATCAGTGGCATTTTAGACAAGGAAAAGCTAGCAAGTCAGATAGTGGAAATAAAGCAGAAATCTTCTGTAATGTCCGAGACTGCTCAGGACGTTCTGAAAGAAGTTGACGAAATGATTGATTTTTTTGAATTTTGATTTTTTGATGGAGGCTTATTATGGCCAAACGTAAAGCCGGTTTGATGAAGCGTTGGCTTGAAGATATCAGTGTGGAAATGGGATTGGATGGTGAGATTACTCCAGAAGTAATCAAGAAGGCTGAGAAGATGCTTCAAAAGACTGAGCGAGAAGAGGAAAGAAAACGCAAAAAAGGTTCTCTTCGATCTGTTGAAACTGACGAAGTGTTGGAGCGATTTCATAATGTGTATAGAAATGTTATTAGGGCTGCTTTGACACAAAAGAGAGAAGAGTAGCTAAGCAGAAAAAGGAGAAATAAATGCCGTACATTCCAAATCCATCAGACAAGCAGATAACCGACATTGAGCGTGCTGCGGCTGATTCTTCCATTGTATTATATTGGTTCAACGGCCAGTATCAGCAGGTAGGTCAAATCAAGCATATCAAGGCGTATGATTTACAAGTTGGTTCCCAGAGTGATGCGGTGAAGCGTTACGGCAATATCATTGGTTCTCACAATGACAAGCCGTGGTTGAAATAGCTATAGAGTATTGCAAGGATGATGTTGAACTGTAAAAGCAAAAGCGTAAGAATGGTTGGGTTTTTTCGATTTACCATCATCGTATTGTCATTGAGGATGACTTACGTGTGAGAGGGCAATATGAGAGCAGCACGAGAGGTATACGGCGGCGAAGATAATTTAACAGGCGAGATTACTGACAGGGCTTCTGTCAGACAAGTATTTATGGCAGAGTATTCCACTCTTGTACAAGTAGATATTTGTTTTGCCACATATCTTAGAGATAGTCGTGGCGGAGTTGTCACTATCGAAATTGTGGATGTTGAAACGAGAAAGCTTGTTCACAAGAAAAACACACGAATTGATAGCATTTTTGATAACAAGTATTATCAATTTGAGTTGTATGCTGTTCTTGAGAAGGGCCAGCGATATGAGTTAGCAGTGAAGTCGAATGTGTCTTCGGGCAAGGCTATAACTGCTAAATGGGGTTATAAGTTTCACAAACACTCCACTTTGATTGCCAATGGAAAAATTCTTGATGGGGAGCTTGCATGCGTGATGACTTATCAATGTAAAGATGATGACAAACCGTATGGTGACCATGTTTGGCATACAGGCGAGGCTTTTTCTGTTGTGACTGCGGGTGGCGTACAGATATTTGCAGATCAGTCTTTTGATGTTCGAGCACAACCGATAGAAGAATCAAAAGAGCAATTTACTGAAACAACACAAATTATTGACTCAAAGGCACAAAATGAATTGAATGTAGAGTTGCCTATAATAGTTTCCGAAACAGAGGGATTAAGTAAGCAATTTGAGAAGCATTGGTCTGGGTTGCGGTGTTGGGAGAAAACAATAAGGCACTTAGTAACCGGTAATGCGGGCTTCATGGGTAGTTGGATTGCGGATATGCTTTTGCTTCGTGGTGAGTCGGTATTTGGCATTGACAATTTAAGTGGTGGTTTTGAGAGCAATATCAATCCCAGTGTTGGCTTTCACAAATGGGATTTGTCTGCTTCTTCTTTGACTGGTCGGTCTGAAACGCTTGATTCTCTTATTGACGAAATCAATCCTGATTTTGTATGGCATTTAGCTGCTGATGCCACAGAAGGCCGCTCGCAGTTCACTCCGGTATCGGCTCTTTACAATAATGTTGTTGCTTACATGAACATGCTTTCTTCGTGTATTAAGTGTTGGAAGCGTCATGGTGGGATTCAGAACAAGAAATTAGTATTATTTTCATCTATGAGTATTTATGGCAAGCAGAGAGTTCCTTTTGATGAATGTGATACTCGTATCCCAGTAGATGTGTATGGCGGCTCAAAGGCATATATGGAGCAAATAACAGAGGCGTTGGCTGATGTTCACGAATTTCGTCATACGATTATCAGGCCACACAATGTTTTTGGTCCTCGTCAGAAGTTGAATGACCCTTATCGAAATGTAGTAGCAATTTTTATCAACAGGGTTATGCACGGGGAACATTTGACGGTTTACGGGGATGGTCATCAACGTAGGGCATTTAGTTATATCTGCAATTCGATGCCTTGTTACTTGCGTTGTCTTGATGAAAGCACAGATGGGCAGATATACAATATAGGCGGGATGCGTGACATAAGTATCAAGGAATTAGCTGAGATAGTATTGGATGCAATGGGTAGCGAAGTTCCTGTTGTTCATGTTCCAGACAGGCCACGCGAGGTCAAGGCGGCATACTCGACTTATGCCAAGAGTATTCGGGAGCTTGGGTATTCGGACGAGGTTTCTATTGAGGATGGTGTAAGGCTCATGGTAGAATGGGCGAAAGGTTTGGGGCCACAAGAATGGCAATGGAAGCCATTGGAGATAGATAGTGAAAAAGCTCCTGAAGTATGGCGTCAGCAAAGAGGTTTGACACAAAAGCCAATTTAGAACGAAAAAGGAGGTCATAGATGGCTTATAATGAGAGGTTAGAGTGGCGTTTTGGGGATATTCATTACCAGCAGTTTGCTCAAGTAGGGAGAACGGAGTTTACTCCAGGCAAGGCCACATCGGGAGCTTTGGATCAAAATTGGCCCACAGACGTTAGGATTCCCACAGGCGTAGGACCGGCCTTTAACGAACGCACAGAAGGTTCAACGGAGATGGAGCGGGTCGGAGTGGTCAAATTGGGTCGCAATGTTGTTTGTGACCAAACACTTCCTGATGCCATACCAAGCATGGATTGTGATACTATTACTTTGCCTAATGATGGCACATTAGAACGCAACACAGGTAGTGATTGGGACAAGGGGAATTAACGGCTCAAAAAAGCAAAAAGGTAGCACAAAAGGTTAAGGAATCCCGTTGTTGTCTGTATAATAGATAGCAGCGGGGTTTTTCTTTTGGAGGATTACGATTGTCGAAGTTTCTATTTTACACGGACTTGCATTTGGCTGCAAAAGTTCCTCGACATAGGACTGACATTTATTCGCAGTCTATTTTGGTCAAAATGCGAGAGATTTATCAGATAGCACAAGATGTCAATGTTGATTTTGTCGCATTTGGTGGCGATTTTTTCAATTCTCATCGTATTTTTTCCTATGAAACCATCAATGAAGCTATGGACATTATGTGCACAGTTGATTTCAAGACATTGGCAGTTATCGGGCAGCACGATTTAGTAGGGCATAATCAACAAACGTATAAGTCGTCCACTTTAGCATTTATTGAGCGTCATTGTCCGATGTTTTTTGTTATGGACGGTCCTGTAGACATAGGCGATGCGGTGTTACATCCTTGTCATTGGTATAGTGATTTTGATGA
>Ga0307928_10001530_pt1 | contig 17559 bp, 16 predicted proteins | sample AceLakmetagen232_FD_201815 | JGI IMG/M metagenome (GOLD analysis project Ga0307928, IMG submission 201815) | Saline water microbial communities from Ace Lake, Antarctica - #232 | ecosystem: Environmental > Aquatic > Non-marine Saline and Alkaline > Saline | place: Antarctica: Ace Lake... | reverse complement strand
TTCTTCTATGTTCTAAAGATTTTAAAGATATTCCATAATATATTTTATTAGATGGCGAAGTAACTCGATATATTATTCCTTTAAATAATTCCATTTTTCTTTTTCCATTTTATCATATTTTCTTCTACCCACGGTATTTGAATATTAGTCATTCGTTTTTCCAATTTTTTAACTTTTACACTATGGTTAGGAACGTTAAAAAGCATTATTGCATCCTCTCCTTCTTTCCAATTTTCCCATCTTTCAACACATTCATCAATTAATTCTTTTTTAAAGTGATTTTTAGCACTCCAATTAACTAATTTTTTACGAATATCTTTTCGTACCCAAGCTAAATGTGTCATTCGAATTTCTTCATCTTTAAATATGTATGATCCTAAATTAGTAGGATTATAAATCCTTCTAGTAGGATCTGTGGGTCCCGGAGCCGGACCCTGATAAGTATATTTAAATGTTGTAGAATGAATAAATGGAACAAAAGGTCTAAATGGATAAACTAAATAATGTTCAAAATCTTTATAATAATTGACATAAGAACAATAAGTTATTCCCCATCCATTTTTATTAATTTTTTCTTTAGCATATCTAAATTGATTTGCGTCATAAAATTCATCTGCATCAGATGATATTATATGAGAAATTCCTTTTTTTCTCATTAATTCTATACCCATATTTCTTTTATCACATTCTTGTTCTCTAGAATATTTCATGAAATTTGGTTTAAACTCTATAAGTTCATCAATTAAGCCTATTTTTTTTAATCTATGCAATTCTTCCATATCCTCTTCTGACATAGGATTCTTCCAATATGATAATTTTTGATAAATTGCATTTACTACATCAATTTGATCTCTAATTTCTATTAATAAATTTTCTAAAAGTTCAGATGCATCGAAGGCATTTATATTCATCGCAAGTGACTCTATTACTTTTCCCATATTTTTTCTTTTATTATTCGTTTTAATTTATTTATGTTATAATTTGTCTGTTTAGTCATTGTTACATAAGTATTATTTTCTTCAAAAAGTTTTTTAATTATCATTAGTTTATCATTATTTAATTTTTTATAAAATGATTTCTTGTTACCTATAGCTATTTTATTTCTTGTTTCTTTAGAAAGAGTTTTATTCCACATTGGATGGTTTTTGCCAGAGAGTTTTTTACTCATTTTTTGTCTTGATTCTAGCGTATGGCTTTTTCCTTTTATCCAAGGAATAAGATCTTTATGAGAAACACTTTGTTTATTAATAAATTCATTATATTTTTGTAATCCTTCCTTTTCACCATATTTTTCGGTAAAAACTGTTTTCATATTTTTTCCTTTTCTAGATGTACTTTTTCCTAATTTTTTTTCTCTTTGTTTTCTTTTCATTTCAGCAGCTTTCTCCACACCATATAATTCTTCATAAGTTTTTCCTTTTTGCCAAACTCTTTGTTTTTCTTTTGTAGATTCTGAATGAAAAGCTCCTTTAAACCCAATCCCACCTTTAGGAGAAAGATTATATCCAAAAGGATCTAGTGTATTTAGTTTTTTTATTAAAGGACCTTCTTTTTCTCTTGCTTGTATAACATTTTCACATTCTTCTATTATTTTTCTTTTAAAATTTTTCTTTCCATATTTTCTAACAGCTTTTAAAAATAATCTCCCCGATCCAATATAATCATCATCTATGTTATTAGTACAATGGCTCCCCACATATTGTTTATTGTTTATTAAACATGTTGTAACATAAACATAATTAAAATCTTTCTCCATAACTATAAATGCTTTATTTTATATATTCAAGCTTTTATAGTTAAAGTTAACTTTTTAAAATTCTAATTTTTTTCTTTTAGGCTTGTTATATTTAGATGTTTTTCTTATATATTTTATTGCAGAATCTCGTGAATCTTTATCCATTTTTTTTATATCTTTTTTAATTCTAATCATTATAAGTATACTAATTACAATAATTACAATACCTCCTAATATAGAAAAATATAATAAATAATTTTCTATCATTTATAAATCAGTTATTTTTAAATTTGAATTTTTAAAAAATAGATCAGAAACAATATCAAAAGTTATTAATTTATAATTTTCTACTTTATTAGTTGATGAATTTAAATTTCCATATCCTCTAGAAGCAACACCTAAATGGGATGTTGTATCATATTTAAATAATTCTTTTAATGTTTTACCAGCAGGTGTGTCTAATATTTTTATAGTACCATCTATAGTTCCAGTTTCTTCATTTAAATGAATTTCTATTACTTCATGAGATACATTGCGTAATCGAATATCGTTTCCATAATCTCCATAATTTGGATCAAATTCTCCAAAAACCACCTGATCATTTTTTTTCTTGTTATTAAATTTCTTTATTATGGATTTAGCAATATCTTTAGAATAAATTTGTCCATTTAAATTTTCTTTATCATAATAAAGAAATGTCCCTTGTAATTTCATTGGTTTTTCTTCTTTATTCATAATTAATAATTTATATCATTAAAAAATATAGGGAGCTTTATTTTTAATTCATCTAATAAAGGGCACATAATTTCTCTCATTTGAGGATGCGCGACTTTTGCTGTTCTTTGTTTAAAAATTAATCTCCATTCTCTAAGATTTGCTGATATAACTACTTCAGTTTTTAAAGAATTAGGAAGTATTGATCGGGCTTGTTGAGGAGACCATTTACCAACACCAACAAGTCTAAAATAATCTACTTCTGCTCTTGACATAGATCGTAACCAAATCATTTTTGGATCTTCAGAGGGAACAGTTATTTCGTAATTTGTATTTTCTTTTAAATCTAACCAAAATGGAATAATAAAAGATACTTGGTTATTAAATTTATCTTTAGAATAATTACAATATCGTGTACTTTCCTGAGAAAAACTTGCAATTCGATGTCTAACTAATTCATGAGATACTCCTCTATCACAAATTATTTTGACTGTAATTTTTTCATGTTCTAAAACAGATTCATGTCCACGTTTAATAATCATTTTTACAAATTCCTTTGCAGATTCCTTTGTAATTTTTTCTTCTGATTTATAACAAGTCCTGCCGGCAATCTCAATATTTTCTAAAATTTTTCCACTATCTAGATTTGATAGTATTTTATAACTTGGCTTTACTAACTTCATAATAATATGTTTATTCTTTATATGAAAATAAATAAAAAAGTTTATTAATTATGAAAAATTAAGTACACCAGATTTATCAGTTGCAAATTCAAAGGTAAATTGACCATTTTTAAAAACGGCAGCTACTGTAGTTCCAATCGCATCAGCTAATTTTTCTGTATCGATAGGTTTATTTAATGGAGTTAATTCAAGTTGTTTTTTTGCATATTCAGCCTCAATTTTTTTAATTTTTTCTGTTTCCTCAACTGTTGTTGAAACTTCTTTTTCTTTTCTTTTTACAAATCGTTCAGTTTGTCTATCATCTCTTCTAATTTCTCTTTCTGCTCTATTTTCATTTATCTTTGTTTGAATTGTTGTTGCTCTATTAGAAATATTAGTTGAAGTTTTTTCAATTGAAGCTCTTGATTTTTTATCACCTAAATTAGCTATTATTTCTAATTTTTCAAGATTTAAATCAAGTAATACAGCAGATAATGCACCTATACTTTCAGCTAATACTGTAATTGAATCCGCGGATTTTCCTAATTTTTTTGTTGCATCAGATAATGTTGATAATTGAGTAATAAATCCACTAAATTTTTCCATTTCTTTAGATGCTTTTTTAGCATCTGAAGTATCGGCATTTTCCATTGCAACAGATAATTTAGAAGAAAAAGAAGAAATTGATCGAACAATATTTCCAACAATATCATCTATAGATACTGGTTCTCCATCTGGACCTGGTATCATATTATTTTCTCCAAATTTTGCATAAGTTATTAATGTTTCAGAAAAAGCATTAATAGGTTCTAATAATCCAGGTTTATCACTAGCTAATAATTTTCCTATTCCACTTCGTTTTTTACCCATTAACGCTTCGGACATAGCTAATATTTTTCTTTTATGTCTTCTAGACATTCCATCAACACCTGTTGAAATACCTTCAGCAAAATCACTAAATGATTTAGTTATATTTTTAGTAACATCAGTTATTAAAACAGTACTTGGTTTTTGTTTAAATTTTGCATTTCCATCTTCATCCAACCCATCAGGAATCATTTCAACATAACCTATTTTCCCTTCCGGTCCAAATTGAGCAAATGTTTTTAAAACTTCTGCAAATTGAATAACAGCTGTAAGAATACCTCTTTTACCAGTTAATGCCCGCCCCATTTTCTTAATTCGTCCAGCTTGTGCAAATTTTAATCCAGTAGTACCGGCAATTAATCCAATTAAAAATGTTTTTAATGTTTCTGTAATTGTTGTACCTACACCTTTAATATTTACAGTTTCACCAAATTTTGGTTCTCCAGTTTCTTCATTATAACTCTTAATAACTCTCATATTATCTAAACCAGCAAATGCAGTTAAAGCTTTTGCAAACATGGATAACATTTTAGATGTTTTACGTAATAAATTTATTCCTCTATTTAATTTTAAAATACCTTTAAATGATAAATCTTTTGCATTTGATACAGGTGTTCCAGTTAAACCACCTGATATACCTCCAACTAATCCACCTATCACTCCAGAAACCATTTCCGAAATAGTTAATTTAATTTCTGGTGTATCTATTGTTTTAGCTGTTTTCATAATAGCAGCAGTTGCTCCAGCAAGTAATATTAACGATCCAGACATAACGGCCACTGCTGCAGCCCCGGGTATAATTAAAACTGATGCTACACCAAGAGCAGCAAATAATAAAGCTGATGTTACAACCATAACACCCATAACACCTAATCCTGGACCTATTGCTGCCATCATTTGTCCAAATTTACCTCTTTCTTTTTGTTTTCCAATTTTTTTTGTAACTTGTTGATCATCACCTAAACTAGTTATAGTTTTTGCTGATTGTGCAAATTTTGTTAATCCAAATGAAAAAGCCCATAATCCAACTCCAATTGTAGCAGCAGTTAAAGCACCTAACATAATAAATTGCGATATTCCTGGAGCACCTAATATACCAAACAATACTGCTGAAGAAACAATCATAATACCCATAACACCTAATCCAGGTCCAATATTAGACATCATTTGACCAAATTTACCTCTTTCTTTTTGTTTTCCAAATTTTCTTGTAGCAGTTCCATCATCACCTAAACTAGTTATAGTTTTGGCGGATTGAGCAAATTTAGCTAAGCCAAATCCTAATAATGCTAATCCAACACCCATTGCGGCTGCCGTTAAAGAACCTAATGAAATATTTTTCCAAAATTTTCCTAATCCAAAAAATACTAATCCCATTACCCCGACTATTCCAAGAGCTGCAGTCATTCCGATTATTACATTTTTTGCTCCAGAACCCATCCCCAATATTTTACCAATACTAGATATAGTTAAAACAAATAAAAATAATCCTCCGGATAAAACTACTAATGCAGTACCCATTGATTTTGCAGTTCCAGTACCATCTTTAATTTTTTTCTCAAATTTTCCCATTAATACCATTGCTCCAGTTAATCCAACAAGAACTCCAACAATGGCTAACATAGTAGCTAATGGTTTTCCTTTAGTTCCCAATAATACACCTGCTAAAGCTATAGCACCAGCTATTCCAACAATTGATAAACCAATAGATAAAAGTAATATAGACATTGCTTTTGCAAATTTAGTCATAGTTACTAAACTTCGTATAAGCATGTCGAACATTTTCATAGCATTTATTATGATTTTTCGACTTCGACCAACATATATAATTGTATTAAATAAACCTTTTAATGATTTAGAAGTGGCATCAATTTTTCTATTACTAAGTTTTAATTTAGCAAATTTAGAAAGAGAATCAAATATTCCTTTAATTATACCTGCACCCATTTTAGCATCTTTAACTTTGGTACCAGTTCCAAATAATCCAGATATTGGTGCAGTTCCTTTATCGCTTGTCCCAGGTGTTCCATCACCAGTAGATTTTTCTCCACTATCTAATTTTTTGTTAATTTGAACGCAAACTCCAAGAATTTGTTTTAATATCTCATTACCCGTTTGAGCCATAAAAAAGTTATTTATTTTATATATTCCTTAAAAAGAAAAAGTGTCCGAAGACACTTTTAAAATTTTGGAATTTGCATTTGTGGAACTTTCATTTGTGGAACTTTCATTTGTCCCGGACTAAATTTATTTTTAGAAAATTCTTTATCTTGATTTTTTTGTTGTTTCTTATATTCGTTATTTTCTTCTTTTACAAATTCTTCATAATTGATAATCATATACTCAACTCGATAATATTCCATTTTATCAAGTTCTAATGGAGTAATATGAAGATTTTTAGCAAATAAAAATTCAATCTTAAACCAATTCTCCAAATGGATCTGAAATAAGGAAAACAGATTTGATCCCTCCGAGAAAGTTTAATGGAGCTATATGCTCCGCACCTCCCTCATCCGTATATTTAACTACCGGATTAACTGTTTCTATAAATAAATCTTTTAAATGAGTTAAAACAGAAACTTCTGAAATTGACCAACTATTTGAATCAAGAACCATTTTTTCATAACTATTATCACTTAATCCTCTCCAATTTTGTATAACAAACGGTGCAAAACTAATAAAATCAATATCAAACATTTCTTGATTTTCTTGTTTTCTAGAAATATAATTTTTAAGATAATTTGTTACACCAACACTTGGAATAGTTACTTTTATTACTTTTCCTGTTTTAAATTTTAAAACAAAACATCTTTCTGTTTCATCATAATATTTCATAAGTTTAGGATTAAGATTAATATAATCTATCATTTCCTTAGTTACATCAAGTTTAGTAGTTTCGGATGTTTTAACTTGAAGTTGATTTTCTCCTTTTACGAATGTATATTCTCTAATAGCTAGTAAAATATAAAATCTATCAACTTCTTTAATATCTTTCCAAGAAGAATGAATATCTTTAGTTTTAAAAGTTACACATCTTTCTAACATATAATTGAGCATATCATCTAAAGCTGGAATATCTTCTTCATGTAAAGTTGACCAATGTCGTACTTCACCAGCAGTTGCCGATCTAATAGCTATTTCAGCATCTGCTGGATAAAAAAGTCCTTGAGTAGGTAATTCTTTTATTGGTAGTTTTTGCCAACCAACTTGATTTCCTAGTGATATTTCTTCACTGGTTTTTGACCCTGGAAATCTAGGAGCTGCAGTTGCAGTTATTTTTGCTCCTACTTGTTTATTTTCTTCTTTTTCTACAAATTTTTGTAGTTGTTCTTCAACATTTTTATCTGGCATATTTATTCGGTTTAATGTATTATTCAATTTATATATCTTTATATGCTTGAAAAGTAGCAAGTTTTAACAAAAACTTAATTTTATATAATTATATTTTTATGCAAACAAATTTATCTTTTATAGGCTCTTGTGTTTTAATATATGTATAATATTTGTTTTTGGAAATTTTTAATTTTTTAAGAACTTCTTGAACTCCGTCAAGTATAAATTCTTCTTTTGTTTCAATATTAATACATTTTATCTTATTTCTAAGATATTCCCATCTATCTCCTTTTAATTCTATATCTAAATCTTTTAATTTATCTCTAGTTCTATTAGAATTGAACATAGGATTTTCATTTTCGGTGAGTTTATTTTTGCGTCCTTCAGATATTTTAATTTTTACATCATCTCTTTTAGCAGGATTTAAATTTCCCATTTTACAATTTGAATATCTTTCAATCATTTCTGGTGTTCTAATTTTCCCTTTATTAGCATCAGATATTCGTTTTGAATATAATTCTTTATTAGGATGGTGAGTATATGTATCTCCTCCAAAACTATTTACTGCAATATTATATCCTAATGGACTTAAACATGGTAATTTATTTATCCAATAAGTTTCTCTCAAAGAATGTTCTTCGGGAGTTTTACAAGTTTCTATTATTTCTTTAAGAAAATTTTCTTTGCTATATTTTTTTATTGCTAAATGTAATAATTTTCCACTTCCTAAATATTCTGGATTATTATATTCATCTTTACCAACATAAATTTTATTATTAATAATGTTAGTTGTCTTATAAATAATATATTGTTTTTTCATGTTTATTTTATATATTCTCATCCCAAAAGAAAAACTAAATATTTTTGTTAAGTTTTAGTTAAATAAAAAAGAGAGAATTATATAATTCTCTCTTAATTTAAATATTTAGTTTAAGTAAAGTCCTTAACTGTCTATTAGACAATGGTTTCGTCCCAGTAGTCACACGCTAAAGTGAATCCAGTAATTTTAAATACTTCTTCATTTTTATAATCTAACGGTACTTCAGGAATTCCAGTCATTGGGAATGCATAATACAATTTCCATTGCCAAAATGGTCTTGATCCTCTATCATATAATGTAATCAATGTCCAAGGAGCCACGTAATCAGCCTTTAATCCTGTTCTACCTGTTAATGGATCATATACTAAATCGCACCATTTTCTTAATAATTTTACTGTATACGCACTTGGTGTAGTATCAACGTTAACTTCAAAATCAAATGCTACATCCATTGTAGTTTTCTCTGGTTTTGCACCAGCAAAACGTCTTTCAGCCCACTTATACCATTGAGATGCTAAAGTTGTAGGAAAAGAATGAGATTGTAAACCACTAAGATTAGTAATACCTTCTAACATTAAATTCGTACTTTCTTCAGTTGCACCAACTGCTGTAGGTAATGAAATTTGTACTGTAAACAAATTTTGATATACTGGTTCATACAACTTTTGTGCTGCTCTAGTATTTCTAAAATGGGATAACCCATATAAACCTTGACTTGTGAAATTTTCAGCCATATTTTTTACTTATTTTTTATTTTTTATTCTTTTATTGTGTTGCATTATTTCCTGAACTTACTGAACCTTCTGAATTAACTGTAAATCTTGCAACAATTTTTGTAAGAGCTCCGGTTACCCAAAGATCAATATCAATAAGTCCAAAACCATCAGCAATTATTGATGCTGAATTATTATCATCATCCATTTGTAATGTATATTTATAAATTGCTCCAGCATCTTTAACTGTTTCAAGTATAGGAGCTACTGAATTAATTATATTTAATCTTGTAATTGGATTATTAAAATCAAATACAAAATTTTGAAGAACTTCATTAATTTGAAGTTCTAATGTATTAAGTAATTCTCTAACATGTAAATTGTTATAATCGCTTTTTACATTTTGAAATGCAGTTGCGTTAGCATAAATCATTGTTTGACCAGTTGCGGGTCTTTCAATAATTGAATTATAACCAAACGGTTCAAGATAATTTCTATCAGTTTTATCTATCATATATTCAACACCTGAAAGTGCTGGATTAGAAAGAATACCATTTCTATTTGCAACAATTGCATAAGGATTTCCACCTAAAAATTTTCTTGCATATGCATTTGCAACATCTGCTGCAGGTGGAATATCTATTAATTTTCCATTTTCACTATATTTAAGAAATGGACCAAATACTCCACAATATTTAGATCCTAATTCTTCATTAGGTAATGAGAATTTAAATGATCTTGGCATATCTGGATTTCCACCTTGTGCAATAAATGCTGAATTAAAAACAGGTTTAGGATCAACACCAGATACATATGTATCTACAAAATATGGATTTTGTGATGCTGAAAACTGTTTAATAGCAGGTGCACTTAAAATAGCAGTACATTTTCCTCTTTTTTTAGCAAGTGATGATAACCATGATTTTCCACCCATGTTAGCTTGTAATCCATAACCCATTGTATCTACTATATAACGATATTGAATCATATCGGGATTTGTTAATCCTCTTAATATTCCAGAATCATGTAACATTCCATAAATTTTCTTAATGCCTTCTTCAACATTTGGTGAACCGGCAGTTGTGAATCCGGGAGTATGTCTATTTGTAATACGTAATCCATTTAATGCAATTACTTTATAAGCAGTATTAATAGAAGCATCTTCTATTGATTTTTGTATACTAAGATTAAGTGATGAATCTCCTGATGAATAACCTGAAATAGGTTCGGGGGTTTCACAAAAAATTGATCCATCTGAATGAATATATTTATTAATAATTCTAGTTATTCCTGGTTGAATAGTTGCACCTGATTTAACATATGTACCAACACTTAATTTTGAATTATCAGAAGCATCTAATAATTTAAATACTTTTCCAGTTGTACTTATTGATCCATCTGTATCAATTAAATAAATACTAATATCTGTATGCAATACACAATTACTTACATCTAAACTATAACTTAAAAATGAAGTAGAAACATCTATTCCTACATTATCTCCCATATTAATAAGATTATGTCCTACTAAATCAACTAAATAATTAGCAGCTGTAGATCCAGTTCCATCACCGATTTCCCATTGATTATTAGTATCTTCATCCCAAACTAATTGATCTAAAGCATCTTGATTAACATTTAATAATATTCCAGTTAATGATACAGAACCATTTACAACTGTTTCTATATATTGTTCAGAACCAGTTTGATCTTTAAAATCAGGAATAATTGTTCCAACCCATGATCCAACTAAACCAACATTATCAGCATTAATAAAATCATTAATTTTACTAGGAATTAAACCATTAGTATTAAAATATTCTGAGTAATAAGGATCTGATGATAAATTAGAATAATTAGTCCAAGTTCCTTCAAATGCAATAACTTGTATAAAATAATCTTCCATTAAATCATATGGACGAATCCATTCATAAGGAATATTAGCTTCTGTTCCATACCATTCAACTGCTGTAATACCATATCCTTGTAATCCAATAGCTTTTCTTACAATAAATGATAATTGTTTAGTTCCAATATTTGCCATTGAAAGTAATGGAGCACTTACATTAGTAGTAAGTGAAAAACCGTTATTAACAACACTTTGTAAATAATCTGCATCAGGATTCCAAAATCTTTCTCTGTTAAAAAAGTTTATGTACATATCATATTTTTCATCAACTGGAGTTAAAGTTGAATATGCACTTGTATCAACAGAAAGAGCTATATAATCAACACTATCAGCTGCATATCTAGAAGGACCTGTAGAAACTTCATTAACGTTAAGTAAATTAATTGCAAAAACTGGTGCAGTTAATAAACATGTTTGAATTGATCTTTGGAAAAAAGATCCTTTTCTTTCTAATTTAGTATCTATTGGGCCGTAAAATCTTGTTAAATCTCTAGTAGATCGAATAAAAACTGGGGCATTGAAAGGACCTTGTGAAGAAAATCCAGGTACCAATCTTAATGTTTGAGTAGTAACTTGTATTCTTTCAGATTGATCAACTTCAACAGTATAAACACCGGCTGATTTAAATTGAGATAAATCTAATGCTATTCTTGCCATATTAATATATTTTATTTTTATTATTTATTCTTATATTTTTTGTACTTAAGTACTTTTTATATAATATATGCTTTTATTATATATTAAAAAATAAAGAGTTTAAAATTAACCTTTTTTAAATCCGTAACGATTAGGAACTTTATATCTTCTTTTAGATTCTGCCCCAACTTTAAATATATCATTTAATGTTTTTATTTCCGTGGGCACGAGTTCTTCTTCTTCATTATATAACGAACTAAACATACTATCTGGCATATCAGTTTTTATTTCTAATCTATTTAATAATAAATTCATTAATCTTTTTTGAGGACTATCTGGCAGATCTTCTAATATATCATATAATCTATCTTCATAAATTGGTTCTTCATGTAATCTAGAAATATTTAAAGTAGCCATTACTGTATCATCATGAGTTCCTATTCCTTGATATTTTCCTTTACTATTTTTTCCAAATGAAGCAAATTCTAAAACTGTTATATTATCATTAGGTAAAAGAGTTTTTGCTCTAATCATTGCTCTTCCAAATTTACAAAATTGTTCCTTATCATTTCCTATTTTAAACCCAGCTTTCTTTTTAGGCGGATTATCGCCCAAAACAGGTTTTGTATGATATGTTCTCATTACAACATCATCATAAAATTCATCATGTCCGGAAAATATATTAAGAAAATATTTTCCGTTAAAATTCATTTCTAAAACTAAAATACATATTTCACCTCCTAATTGATCAAATACAATTGACCTAGCTACTTTTGCTGCAACTTCTTCATCTTTTAAATTATCTCTATATAAACCTATTTGATTTAATCGAAACATATTTTTCAAAAAATATTCATCATTTCTTAATCGATTTATTTGTACTAAACTTTTTGGTTCCAATTTATAAATACTAAGAATATTATAATCATTATCTTTTAATTCATCTGCATCTTTTCCTTCTCCAGTATCTACTGAAACCACAAATAAATTTTTAGTTTGATCAAAATCTTCGTTTGGGTCAAAATCTTTTCTCCATTTTAAATTACGATAAAGTTCTTCTTCTAAATCTGTTTTATCAAGATCTTTAAAAATATATTCTTGTTCAGTTCTTTTCATAAATGCTGCTTCTTTAGAACCTAAAAGTAAATTTGAATCTGCGTTAAATTTTAATTCAAATTCTTGTGCAAAATACTCGTCACTAAAATTATTTTTTGTTTCTTGAGCCCATACTTCATCATGTTCCGGAACTTCCCAATAATCAACTCTTTTATATAAAAAAGTATTTTTTTTCTTTACTGCTTTATCCCATATTTCATAAAATAAATTGCCTTGACCTTTTGGAGTTGATGATATAATACATTGTGAAATTTCAGATGATGCTAATGTAGGATAAACTGATCTCCAAAAATCACCAACAATACTTGGAAGAATATGAGCAAACTCATCCGCATATAACACGTGAATAGTAAAACCAATTTGTGCTGTTTTAGTAGTAGCTTGTGAAAGTAATTGGCAACCATTATCTAATCTCATTCCAGTTTGACCAGCAGTAATAATTCCAGGTTTTAAGAAAAATGGTAATCCTCTAAATACATCTTTTACTTTTGAAACAATTTCAATAGCAGTATCTTGTTTATTTGCAAGAATTGCCAAATTTCTATCAGTATGAAAACAAAGATACCATGAAAAAAATGCAGCAATTGTAGTAGTTTTTCCGGTTTGTCTAGCGGCCATTAAAATAAAATTTCTTGCAACTGGACCCATTTCACCTAATTTATCTTTCCATTCTTCTTCAGATAATTGAGATAATATTTCTTTTTGAAATTTTCTTAATTTTACAATTATTCTACCATAATCAGTTAAAAATCTACAATATTTTTCAACAAAATAAACAATATTATTTGCACATTTTTCAAATTCTTGAATTTCAGCTTGTGTATGCTTAAATAAAATCTTTCCGGCTTTTAACTCAACATCTCTATCATGAAAACAACCCATATCTACGTCCATTCCATAACGTAGTTTTTCTATAGTTTGATCAATTAATACTGTTGTCCATACAGTTGAATGTGCCATAATGTTTTAAGTATATATCACTAAATAATATAATTTAAGAAATTTCTTTTATATCTTTTATATTATCATCGGTAAGTTTAGGATTTTTTTTAATATTATTAATTAATTCTTTAGTACCCATAGAAATTACAGCTCCATCTCCCTGAGTAATCATTCCCGAATAATTTTTAGATGTTCCTAAAGCATCAGTTTCTTTTTCACGAATATCATTTTTAACCTCTTTATATGTAAGTTTAATTGCTTCAACAGTACCAATAAGTTGTTTGTTTATTTCTGCAATTGTTTTTGATAATCCACCAAAAACTTCAAACATTCTAGGATGCATAAATCCTTTATCAACTTCTTCCATCATAGCTTTTTGCATAGCTTCATTAGCTTTAAGTTGATATAGCATACCTGATAACGACATTATATCAACTTCCAATTTATTTTTAAGATACTTATTACCTTTAATCATTTCCGGAGGAAGAATAAAACCAATAGAATTATTTAGCATAATACGTGCTTCATCATTACACTCTTTCTTAAGCTCATTAAAATCAAGCCCCATAGTAGATGTAATCTTAAGTTCTTCAGGAATATTCCCTGGAATTGGAACATTATCAGTTATTTTTTCAGAAGATGTTAATAATAAATCTTCTAATTTTTTTCTTTCATCTTTTGTATTCATTTTTTATATTTTTAATGTTGAATTCGTTTGTTACCATTTTTATCAATTATATATTTTTTACCTTTATTAGGAGAAGGTTTACCTAATCGAGATTTTCTCATTTTTTCTAATGTTTCAGTAGAAGCTTTTTTACCCTTATTCCATGGAATCTGACCTTTATGAGATTCACTCATTTTTTTCTTACTTTCTTCTGAATGAGTTTTTCCTAATCGATGTTTTTGCCCCTTTTGTGCTTCACTAATTTTCTTTTTTGTTTCTTCTGAATGTGTTTTTCCTGTCATAGGATGAATATAACCATTTTCATATTTCTTTTTAAGAGTATTACTCAATTTTATTTTAGATTCTTCTGACATTGGCACTCCTTTATTTATTGCATCTAATCCCTTATTCCAAGGAATGCTTCCTTTATTTTTTTCATGAACTTTCTTTAAATGCTTTCTCATCTTTTGAAGAGTTTTGTCAGAAAGAGGAATCTCATTTTTAAGATTTATAGAATGTTCATAATCTCTTAACGACGCATTATAGTGTTGTTTTTGATTTCCATGTATCATAAAGAAAAATGCATCAACTAATTTTCTACTATTTGGATATATTTTAATCAATAATTTATGAGCAAGAAAATGTTCCTTGGCAGTTAATAAAACTAAATTATCTTTATTATCTTTTCCATCCATACATCTTGGTAGTATATGATGTTTTTCGTAATAAACATAATTTAGATTATCTTTCTTTAATTTAATACGTTTTTGTTCTTTTACTTTAAGTATTAAATTCTCATAAATTCTTTGATAATTCATTTTTATTTTATATATTCATTATTCTTAAACTAAAAATGCCATTATCTTAACGCTGTTGTGAAATATATGGTGCCTTAAACTTTAAGTCAGCGTTATCACCTATGATAAGTTGATCACCATCTCTAACAAAATAACGTAATAATTCTTCCATTTGTTTTTCTTCTTCAATAGTTGAATTATATAATCTTAAATTTGTTAAATATGAAGGAGATTTATTAATTGTATAATAATCTACTTCAGTTTCTTCTGGAGTAAAATCTATAGTTTCATAAAAAATACTTTGTAATTTAGTAGTTACATCAGATGGATGTATCCCATAAACATGTACATTATATTGACTCCAAGTATTTCCGATATTTACAATAACTCCATACCATTGTTTATTATTTAATTTATCAGTAATTATTGCTATATGTTCTTGTGATCCATAATTAATTTTTATATATTGATTTGCATATATAGCAACTTCCCATCCATAGTTATATACATTATGCATTCCATCTAATATCGATACAGGTGGTTGTATTTTCATTTTATAATTAGAAGCACTTACCCAATTTGATTTAATTGAAGTTAAATAATCAATAACAATTTGATCTATTTCAACTTGATATCCATTTATTTCTCTTCCAATACTAGGTTCGGCAATTATTTTACCATATAAATTTAATGCATCAGATCTATATATTTCCATATTATCTCCTACATTAAATCCTGTATTTCTAGATGAAACTGTAACTATATAATTTGCTGGTGACATTAAATTACTCGATGCTTCAAGAGTAACATCATATTCTTGTATAACACCGGGATCAATCATAGTCCACGCAGTCACAGATCTATCTTTAGTAGTTGTAATTATGTCTGATCCAGTATATGTAACTGCAACAGATGAATCAACTGAGTTTAAATCATAAAATGATTCTGCAACAATAACACCGTAAATATCTAATTTTGAATTAACTATATATAAATCAGAATCTAATGTTTTATATTTATCTCGTTCTGTTGAATTAAATGGACTCATTTGTTTATCATCTTGTAATTTCTTAATATCAGAATCTAATTTTTCTCCAAAAATTTCTGCATTACTAACTGTATAATCATCAATAGTTGAACTAAGAATATCTCCTTCTTTTCTTGAAGCTTGAGGTTGATGTTTTCTAAGATTTATTTTCCAAGTAGTTTCTTGTTCCATAAATCCTCTAAATAAATAAGCAGAAGCAACATCATATAATTTATTCGGAACTGCAAAATAAACAATATCGTTTTTTTGTGGTGCAGTTCCAAAAGTAGCGATTGATTCCCAATATGTTTTATCAATATGAATTTCTAATGGTACCTCATATTCCATCCCCATTATATCATAATTATATCTACTATCGGGGAAATTTCCATTAGGAAGTACAACTTTTAAACATAAAGGTGTTTCTTCTACATTAGTTAACGTATATTCTTGAAATATAACATCTTGTGCTCTTTGTTGAGGAATTGCTCTAAACCACCTAACTTCCATCCCAATTATTCTATTAACAGCATTGTTAAGAGCAATATAATTTTGCGCAGCAGATAACATAGTAGTCATATCAAAAACTGGATTATCAATATCAGTTATTTGTAATCCTGTAAGACTATTTGGATCATTTCTTCTTGGAAATGCACCAGTAATTTTTTTACCGATAGTACCATCTGGATTTTTACATTCTGCCATTATTTATTTTCTTTATTTATTTATTCAAAAAAATAAGTTTCTATTTCAAGTTACCCCAACTAAACCAAGTCCCATTACTTTTATGAACAGCAGAAGCACCTGCATATTGATCTTCTAATTTAACAAAAGTATCTGTTGTTAGTAAATTTGATGCATCCAATGTTATTGTTCCAATTCCTGAATTTACTATTGTTATTTGAAATCCTTGAGTTACATTATTTGGAAATGTAACTGTATAACCATTATTCTTCCATACAATACCATCAGTATTACTATTACCTTGTTGAAATCCAAGTTGCCCTCCCGTAATAAATAATTTTGTTGATGATTCCTACATTTCCATTTCGTAGAATTGACATTCTTAATTGTGCATCAGTTGTTGTATCAGCATTATCGCCTGTATAAAAACCCAATCCCTGTCTTGCATAAGTTGTTAAATCAATAGGCTTTATACCTGCTGACATTTTTATCATCTTGAATAACCGTCATAAGTAACGCTAAAGTTATTTCCTTGATAAATTTTTACTTCATTCATAATTTTATTTTTATTTTATAATGTATAAGTTATTCTTGCTCCGTATATTTTATCACCATTTAAGCAATCACCTGTAAAAAAGAGATAACCATAAGTTAAATTGTCAACTGTTGCATTTGAAATAGTTGAATCAGCAGTATTAATATTTGCAGTTGCCATAACATCATAGCTTCCATCAGATAATTCTATTCTTTGAAGAGTCCAAGCTGTGTCACTTGCTCCAGCATTTCCAAAAACTTCTACAGATGATACTTTTGCTCTATTTGGTAAATTAACATTTGCTCTAAATGAAGTAGTTGCTAAAGCTGCTATATAACCTGCAGCTGCTTTTGTTACATTTATAGTAGCAGGAGATATAGAGTCAAAATGAATTCCAGCAAC
>Ga0307928_10001529_pt1 | contig 17560 bp, 21 predicted proteins | sample AceLakmetagen232_FD_201815 | JGI IMG/M metagenome (GOLD analysis project Ga0307928, IMG submission 201815) | Saline water microbial communities from Ace Lake, Antarctica - #232 | ecosystem: Environmental > Aquatic > Non-marine Saline and Alkaline > Saline | place: Antarctica: Ace Lake... | reverse complement strand
ATAACTCAAATTAGAACCACTCAAATCAGAATAACTCAAATTAGAACATCTCAAATCAGAATCATTCAAATTAGAACCTATCAAATTAGAACCTCCCTCAACAGCCTCTTCAACAGCCTCTTTCATTGTGTCTTTTGTTGATTGGAATAAAACTTTAGTGTCATCATATCTTGAAACTATAGCAATCCCTTTCTTTTCAGGAATTTCATGTCCGCATTCTTTACATTTATTCTTTTCCATCTGTCACCCCCCTTTCATTACTTTCAGTTAAATCCTTAATCTCTCCAACAGTCATGCTCTCAAAATTCTTATTCCAACTACTCATATTAAATCTTCTCCTGCAAGTTTGTCGATTCTATCTGTGAAGGCGGCTCTTATAAGGAATTCTGCAGTTTTTGTGCTTATATCACTATTACCATATTGGACTAGAATATCGTATATATCTATGTGGGATTCTCCTTTCCCTTCATTTTCTTTCTCTTTCAATCTCAGAATAAATTCTTTAACATCATCTAATTCAATATTATCTGTAGTCCAATTACCCACATCATCGCAATAACTTTTAACTATTTTATCACTTAAACTCATGTATAATCCTCCGCTATTCTCTCAATATAATCTGAAAAGGTTTCGCCTTTCCTTCCATAGTAAGCACGCCTTAACTTCCTCCATGAAGATAGCCTAAACTTAACTTGTTTATATTCCATTAGATTAAGTCCTCTGGCTTTTGAGTATCACAAACATAATCAATCTCTTCACCTGTTACTTCATCGTGTCCATCTATTTCCATGGTAAACTAACAGTAAACCACTATTTAAACCTTTCTATTTTAGAATTAGACCGGGGGCTTGACCCCCCTTCTTCCGCAGTCGCCAAGAAACAAGGAATTAATATTATTAATAGTTTGAAGTTTATAAATTATACGTGTTTAGCATGGGAGCAATCAAACCAGTCAGAGCCATTACAAACAAGAACCCAGCCCCCGTATTCTGTGAATAATGTTTCGTCTGCACCTACGTGTAGAAATATATCTTGACTTCCTCCGCCTTCGTTATGTTCTAAAGTTACATCATGGGCACTCGCACAGCAACGGACAATATGAAGAATCTGTCCTGCAACCCCTCCAGAAAATCCTCCGATAGTTACAGAGTTAGAACTTGCGTCTATTAATAAAGTATTTACAGCTGACACATCGACGTTGTCAGTTGGTCCTGTTGTTGAGAATGAAGAACTCCCCGACGCTATCGCACCATCAACATCCATTTTACAGGTCGGAGTTTTATCAATACCTACATCTCCTTTAAGATAAGTTTGTATTATTGAATCATCTCCAAGACTTACAGTATTGCTTCCTTTACCTTTCAAACCATTACCTATGACTATCTGATTAAATTGCCCGTTGGCTAATGGTTTCGTTGAATTCCCTATAAAAATAGAATTATAACCTGTTGTGTTAAATGAAGGAGAAGGAAAACCTGATATTAGAGCACCAGCACCGAATCCAATTCCGATATTATCGTCGGCTGTTGTTATAGCATTTAAACAATTTTGACCGAGAGCAGTATTACTATCTCCTGATGTTAAAGCCCCTAGTGCTCCTTGTCCAATAGCTACATTATTAAATCCTATCGTACAAGCGTCCAATGTTTGTGCCCCTAAGCCTGTGTTTGAATAGCCTGTTGTAAGACTTTTTAATGAATCCCCCCCAATTGCAAGATTTAGATAACCAGTTGTACAGTCGTTTAATGTTTCATTACCGACACCTGTATTATTTGAACCATGAAAAGTAAATGTCGCTGTTGAACCTATTGAAAAATTCCCTGAATCTTCTCCCATAAATAAATTACCGCCGAGAGTTGTTACAGTTTCATTGTCACCATAATTAAAATCGTGAATAAACCTATTAGAATTTTTATAAATTATTCCAAATTCATTCGCGTGGGTTGTGTTAGTTAAATCGATGTCTTTAGCATAAAGTAATTTGTTTGTATCATCCCAAAATAATTCAGAAGTTTCAGTCTTAACCCACTTAGTCCCGTTCCAAAAAGACATCTGTCCCGTCGCTGTTCCATCTTCTATCTTAGCGTCTATCTCATCATCAACATATTTCTTAGTAGTTAAATCATTAGAAACAATTGGATCTATTTCAGTAACTCCTAATCTACCTTTCCATACATTTCTATCCTTACCTTCGCCAGTATAACCCATAATAATTATTAGAAGTAAAACTATTTAAATTTAAGTCACGAAAATCCCTTGGATAAGAACTACTGCGTCCGGGTCTGTTAGTTGTGTAACCCCTTCCTCGCATATTGTAACTCGAGTTCCCTTAAATGCTTCATTCTTTGTATCCGATGATAGAGGGAATGAACTTTTCCACGTTCCGCATTGTTTTGGTACAACTACTAAACATTGAGATGAAGGTACTGTTGCCGTCACAACGATTGTTCCGAACCCTGCAATCTTACTAACCCTTCCATTCTTTGCTACATCGTTACCCATTGATGGAGCCTGTGCTCCCTTTTCGTAAAGGTAATTATTCATAGCCCTAAATGTTTTATGATTCACAAACGCCATAAGGTTATCTGTTGGATAATTCTTAACTCCGATTAGTTGCTGTGCAAACATAAGGTCGTCTATTATTGCGGCACTTGAAGCGTCCCAATATGCTCCGCCTGTAATTGTAACACTCTGAATATCAACAGGTGAACCTGCATCGGAAAGAACAGAATAAATCCTTGCGTCTACTTTATTGATAACCTTTTCAGTTAATTTCTCTAATGTTCTTTTAATTACATTAATATCATTTGTTCTGATGTCTTCCCAAAAGATAGTATCTTGTGCACCATACTTAACGATGTAAGCTGAAACCTCTTGAAACTCTGAAACTAATTGAGGGAATGCTTCACCTCGGACTAATCCTTCTGTAGAGTTACCTGTAACATCATCTAAAACCTCCGGGTCTGCTCTCCAAAAAGTATTTTTATTCGCAGAAGTAGAAGCGATAGTAACCGCCTGTTTCATTTTGTAACTTCTAGGAGCGAATCCTTTTAAGAATTTATCAATAACTTCTTTTCTTAGTCCGACTGTTCCAGTTTGGTCTGTTCCTGTAAAGTCTGCGTTGTCACTTCCAGTTGTCATTATTCTTTAACCTTCTTAGATTTAGGTTCCTGTGGGACTTCAGGGACTTCTTCGGGGACTTTATCCTTCACTTTCCCCAATGCCTTATCCTTTTCTTCAGGTGTCATACGATGTAAATTTGCGATTGCCATTTTAATTATCTACCCTCACTTGTACTCTTTCAGTTGCAGCTGCGGATTTTAAAGCATATCCTACAACAATTTGTTTTGAAGATGTGTTTGCTGCTAAAGGTATAACGTAGTTACCCGGTGCTGCTGTTTGTAATAGGTCTCCAGCTATAATTGCTCTTGACGCTGTAAATTCATAAATTCCATTTTCCCAACAGCTCACTCTTGTTGTATAATCAGTCGCGCTTTTATCTGCTGCCGCAATTCCCGCGAATATATCCCCTGTTCCAGTAGAAGCCGAAGCCGTCCTAGGAGTAGCGAATTTTAGAACAGTTCCTTTAGAAATCTTAGTTCCCGAAGCACAATCAAAACCTCTTGGGTCTCCATCAGAATTAGCACCATACTGTTCTATCTTTGTTACTTCTCGAGCCATATAGTTATTCGGTTAACCGAATATATAAATCTTTTGGAAAATGGTCAAGTCCTTGTCACCCCCTTTAGGCATTACTAAACCTTTTTTTTAGCGCCGTAGCGCGTTTTTCGGAGCTGGCGAGAAAAACAAAAAAAAGAATTATACTAAATAAGTTCTTGTAACCAACACTCCCCATTAATAGGATTTTCCATCTTTCCTCTTCTATCTTTCTTAATCCCTATTGGGTGAATTGATACCTTTGCACCAGTCAAATCGCTTAAACCTCTTTCTAATTCGTCGAACATTACACTTGGTTCTATTTTTTCTGCTTCTTTAAATGCCTTTTTAGGAATCTTTCTTAATCCTATTATTCCTCTTAGAACATCTAATCTTACATTAATCATTATAGATTTTTCTACTCCATTTCTTCCATATTTCAAATTCATAATTCTTAGAACTGTTGGGAGTGATTCTTCAGGGAATGTAAACTCCATAGTTCCTAATACTGAATCACGAAGTCCGCCTTGAACTAATATTATTTCTTCTTCATTAGTTTTTAAATTTGTTCTACGCCATTTAAAGAATTGATTTTGTGCCATTGCTTTCCATAATTCTACTTGTTGAGGAACTCCTCTAATATAAAATACTAAGTGCATTATAATTTCCCCTCCTTTTTTAGTTGATAAAGTTTAATGATAATCATTGTAATCCCTATAATCCCTACCTCAATCTCTAAAATCATTTTAAATATTTTATAATTGCTGTAGCAGTTGTAATATTAATAGTTCCTTTTCTGATTACTTCCTTTGCTACTTTTATTTCTGCTTCATAGAATTTTATAATTTCTTTAGATTGTTCAATAATATCTTTCTTATCAATTTTAGAAATTTTATCTACCATCAGTCTTCATCCGCCAAAAGTTTATTTGCTTCTTCTTGGTCGATATCGTCTTGAGTTTTTTGTTTGTTTTCTTGTCCAGCCATAGTTTGTCCGCCTTGTGCAATCTTCGCTCTTAATTGTTCTGCCCTAATCATCTCCACTTCTACCTTATCATTTATCGCTTTGATTTCCTCATAGGTTTTCTTTTGATTTTCAATAGGTGAAGGATTAGTCTCAGAAATAGGATTAGCTTCATTTCTCTGTGTGTCAGTCTTATTTGTTTCCCCATTTTCCATAGAATTACATGACACACTACTTTATAAATCTATCCCGTAAGAATATTATATTGTTGAAGGATTCCATTTTCTCCAGTGTTTATAGCTTCTAGGAAAATTTTCCCCGAAGCATACATCTTAGGATTTCTTGCTGTTTGTGTTCTTATGTATGCTCTCATATCATTTACAGTATTTAACATTTGTTCAAATGATGCTTGTCCATTTTCTCTAGTTATATCTCCTGAATTTATTCCTTTTGTAATTTCTTTAGATTGGAATCCTAATGCGGATACAACATTATCCACTGCCGCCCAGTTTGCTAATTCTCCAGGAGAATAAAATACTTTATCAATTCCGTATAGGGTCGTCAGTCCTGCGGTTGCATAAACTGCCGCCCCTGCTAATTTTCCTGTTAGTGCTAATGCTCCTGCTACTCCAGTTAATAATCCTCCTACTGCTAGTCCCGTAGATATTACTGCTGTTAACGCAACACTCCCCGCTTCACTTGTTGCTTCTTGAGTCGTTCCCTCTTCAATAAATCCTCGAGACTCCCTCACTGCTGCTGCTCCTCCAGTTATTCCTCCTGCTAAAGTTGCACTTGGTTGTGATAATGGTGCAGCAATAATATCTAATGCCTTTGAACCAAAATCTTGTTCTTTTTCTTCTTTTGTTATTCCAGTTCCTTCTGTAATTATTTGGGGTTGTATTGTATCACCTAATTGTGCTCGTGGTTGTTGTGATACTGCTTCTTCTTTTTGAGGTTCAAAAGGTTTTCCAGTTGCTACTTCTACCTTGGCTTTTCTTTTTTCTTGTTTGAATTCTTCTGGACTAACTTCTCTTCCCCCTATTGATTTTGTAGGTTGTCCAGTAGATTTGAATTTAAATTTATCTGAAGGTCTGCCTGAACTTCCTTGACCTAATGCTGGTTTAGATGGTGCACTTGCTTCTTTTCGTAAAGGGTCTGTCTTATCTCCTGCACCTACAACTATTTTCTTTTTCTTTTTTTCTGCCATTATTTAAATATCATTGCTATTACTCCAGGCATAGCTTCTCCTCCGAATTTAATTGATATTAACCCAGCTATATACCATGTTACTTTTTCCATTCTCCAAACTTTCTCTTCCAATATTCCTAATTTTTCTCTTATGTTCATACGTTTTCACTTTGAGGATTTAATTCCGATTGGTCTATGTTTTGTGCTCCATCCTTTTTCTTATCTGATAATAATTCATTCTCTAATGACGCTGGAAATTCTAACTCTATCGCCATACCTAATTGTTTCCCTACCTGTTCTTCTATAAATAACTGTTCTTCCTCTATGTTTTGCTGAAATGCTAAATATGCAATCTTAGCCGAGGCTTCAGTGAACTCTCCAGAACCTCCTAGAATTATTTGAGGAACACCGACAGCCTCGTAAAAATAATCTCCTTGTGCGTTAATCCATGCTAAAGGGTTTAATGTTGCGTTTGGTGCTATTGCCAATAATTCAGATTCCGAAACATCAAAAGGCTCATAGATATTATTTCCTGTTGCTGTCTCTGCATCCATCTTCGCTTTATATGCTGCTATTTCTGTAGGGTCGTCAGTCTTTAATTTGAATTTCCATTGAGGTTTTACGAACTGGTGCATAACCTTTCTATAATCATCAATACTTTCATTTCTTGCTAATATGATATTTATTACTGAGGTGATTACAGATACCCCATGCATTTGGTCTCCTATTCTGTTTCTTGATAAGTGAAAGATTTTATCTGGTTTGAATTTTGTTATTTTTCCTTTGTAAGTATCTTCGTATCTATCGAGCATACCTTGTCCATTTGCTACGATTTTTATTCTTCCAGGATTAAGAGGTTTAAGATTAATTAAATTTTCTTTGTCGTCTCTGATTATTTCCGCGTAACTGTCCCCCCCGATGTAATAAGTTCTAATCATGTTCTCTAAGATTGTATTGAATGTGTCCATCCCATTCCCTTTAATTGTATCACAGATAAAAGTCGTTTGTGGGTCTGCCTTAAATCCTTTTCCGATTGTCCATGTTGCCTTTGCGTTTATCGTCGCTGTTAGTTCCGGTATTTGATTGAAGTAACCGAGTTGTTGATCCCATTCCTCGTTCATCCATTCTGTTTCAGTTATTAATTGTGGAGAATCTAAACTCTCACTAGCGACGCTATAATCGGTTAAGTTTCCTTCTTGGTCTCCTGCGACCATCGAGTCTATTCTATTTTCTGTCATTCATTCACCACGGGCATTTTAGCTGTTAGTCTTGTTGTATACATATTCTCTGCTGGGACTGTTACCGCCACACTTCTGTTTGCGGGGTCTCTGTAAATATATAAAACCTTATCTGCCGACGCTGTGCTCGTTGCGGTTATTGTAATCCTTAAAGTTTCATCTTTACCGAATGTTGTTCTTGGGAGAGTTATACCGAAACTGTGTGTTTGGTATCTTGATTCATTAAACGCATTTAGGGCTTGTGAAACACCAACAGTCCCATTTGCTAATTCTGTTTCTGTTGTTCCGTCCCAGTGTCTTATCTTTATTGTTACCGTGCTAGTGATTGTTGTTGCTCCTGCTACTTGGTTGTTAAAATAGATTGGGACAACTATATAAGTAACTCCTTGGAATGTTATCGGGTCTTGTATTTCGAAATCAAAATCCTCATCTACCGCTTGATTCCTTGCTGATGAATATAGTTTGCCTACTGTTGCAGGTGTTTGTTGTCCCATTAATTGTTTTCCCTCGTCGAGTTCTCCTAAATCGAATTCAACATAACCTCGTCCACTTGCTATATCTGCCCAGTCATAACTTATAATTTTAGGATTTTGTTTTGAGTATGTCATAGGAATATTAACTCCTTTTCAAAATTTCCGAATACTTGATTTTGGTCTCTATCTTTCCAACTAACCCCATTCCCGGATCGGACAACTGCCTCACTCATTAGTTCTCCCTGGTGCATTATGTCCGCGAGTAATCGTCCCCACTTTTCCACTCTTTCTTTTGTTAGGATAACTTCAACTTCTAAACCTAATATTCTATTCTCGAGCCATTTCTGACTTTCTCTTCCGCCTTCGTTAAGTTCTGGTGCTGCGAGGTTTTGTATCCGGACAGGGAAATTAAAATCTCTGAAGTTACAGGATATTGTTACAGTATCTCCGTCGTGGACTTTCTCAACCTTAGCGTTAAAATTATCTACAATTTGTTTATGAGGTGATTCAAAATAATAGATGTCCATCTGCGCGTTTGTTAGTTCCGGGAATCGTTTAAAATCATGCACCAATGATAAAGGTTTGTGATTTAATATCTCGAAGTATACTTATATCTCTCAAGTATGCTTTTTCTAACACATCTAATTTAGTTTGAGTTGTCGCCAATCCCCATGCGTTTGGGTCGTAGTTCGCAATATCCATCGCTACTAACTTAGTTGATGCTCTTGTTAGTATTGCTTTAACGTCTGCGTTGAGAGTTCCGTATTTGTCTGACCAATTGTATCTTGTTGCTGAATTAATTTCACTTTCAGATTGCGCTGCGTAATCATTTATTAACGCTTCTGATGCTATGGCCACAGCGTTAGCATTTAGTCCAGCGGTTCTAATTATTTGAGCGGCCGTTGCGAAGATTCCTGTGTGTGCCATTATTTGTTTGCTAACCTCCTTATTTCCTGTGTTAAATCTTTGATAGCATAGATTAAAGCGACGTCTTTATTTTCGAGTTCAAATTCTTCTTCCCTAATGCTCACTTTTCTCATTCAATTAACAGAACGCCATAATATTTAAAGTCTCGTCTTTCGCTGTTAATTCCGCTGCGAACTTTATTCCTTCGACTATATGGGTATTTTTTCCTGAAATCTTGACTTTCCATGATCCATGTGCATCTTGGATTTTGTCCCATCTCACAGAACGGAATGAGGCTTTTATGTCGTCCTTATTGAATAGGTGAAGTTCTCCTCGCTCTCCCATTGCTCTTAAATTGTCGTGCATATCTTCATTGTATAATCTTTGCTTCCCTTCTTCCTGGTCAATTGAAATTTGTCGATTATTCATCGCAACAATCTTTCTTTTCATATCGCTTATTAATTGTAGATGATCATAAACAGAAACTCCTAAGGTTCCCGAACCTGCATCGATTCCCGACATCTTACATTCATGTTTTCTAGTGTATTCTATGATTAGATTTTCATTGTCGGTTGTTAAAAGCATTTTTCTTGTGTAGTGGTCGATTTGTGTTATGTTCTTCTTGTTAATTTTCTTAAGGATTTCTGCTGTGAAATAATCCCCTCCCATTCGTGCCAAATCAAAGCCCCCATAATTCTTACCTCCAACTGGTATTGATTGGTTTTCGTCGATGTGGCAAACTTTATCAATCCATTCGTCATTATAGAATTGTCTTTTATCTAATCCCGCAACTGCCAAGTATTCTTGCGCGTAAGACATTTCAGACATATCCTCTTTTTCTTCTATTAGAAATTCGATTAATCCATCATGTTGTTCTTGCGTCCAAGTCTCACTTATTGGTCTATTTCGTGAGACTGTTTCTGTGTCCATCTCCCAAACTTTAAATCTTGCTTTTGGGTTTTTGTCAATAACTGTTTTTTTATAATTATTCCAAAAATATCCTTCTTGTCCGTCAAAGGTTCCAAACATCCATATCCTTCCGTTTGTAGTTGCGAGGATTGGTTTGGCTGCTTCAAAGAAAAGGTCGGGTTGGAATGGTGCTTCATCAATCATAAGAACTTGTCCTTCAAATCCTCTTGAACTTCTTCCAGTATCTCCCACTGGTTTCGCTAATAATATTCTTCTATTTCCATTCACTACTAAAATTAATCTGTTCAGTGTTGGTTTATCTTTTCCCTTCCCAATAAGTTTTGGGTATTCGCTTTGTGCATAACTTGTAGCGAACGCTATTAAAAGTTGCGCTTGGTCGATTGTAAGGCTTGCACAGACTATCTGAGAAGTTGGGTGTGGATTATGATGATTCTTTAACCATTCAACGGATTTCTCTGCGAATAAATGTGTTGCTCCAATCCTTCTTCCTTTGGCGAGTAAGATATGGCTCTCTTCTTCAGCCATAATCTCTTTTTGCCATCCATCTCTATTTATTTTCATTTTTTATCGTGACAATCAACACATAATGTTTCGAGTTTATCAGAATCACATAGAATATGTTCATAAATTAAACCTATTACTTCATCCCAAACACTAATTCCCTCCTTATGATGGACTTGCACTTTTACTTCAAAACCTTTCTTCTTGGATTGTTTAACTCCACAATCTTGACATGTGTAATTATCTCTTTTTAGTGCCTCTGCTCTCTCGTTTGATTTAAGAAAAATTTGTCTTAACATTCCCTTTATTCTTGACCTTGGTGTTTCACTCATTTTTTTCGAATCCAGAAACTTTTAAATATTCTAAAATTGTTCTTCTAGTTGAACCCCACTCATTACAACATTCAATAATTAATTTTTCCTTATTAATTTCAACACCTTTATTCTTTGCTTCTTCTATAGTTCTTTTAATTGTGTTAATTCTTGATAGTCTTTTTTCTTCATGTGATACCATCCTTATTTGTGTGTTCTCTTACTTAAAAACCTTTCTAAAGAATCAAGAAATAGGAAAAATCGCGCTCCATGTCCTTTTTTAGCGCTCTTCTCTCTACGCTGTGCGTCTATTGGCTAACCTTAAAAGGCAAAATACAGGGGAATTTATAAATCCTGATATGACTTTTTATACAATAGAGTGCACACGCATTGTCTCTCGTCCATCATTAAAGAGAATATTAAATAAGGGAGAGGTTTTTAATGAGTCGCCCTTCTTAAGTTCTTTAGATAATATTTTATAATGTAACTTAGAATTACAAACCTTATTATTTATAAATTATTGTGGTCTCGCAGTTATAATATTTTTATAAATTTGTCTGTGGGGTTAACCTACACAAAAAACAAAAAACAACAACAATCGCAACATAATAATAAAGAACATAAGCATCCCCCTCGGGGGGGAAGGGGGGGGCAACACTCCCTTAAGCATGCTCCATTCCTGCAGAGGAATGGAAGTTCCCCCAACACTCCCCTAAGCATACCAATCAACAAGCTAAAGCTAGAGCCAGCTTTCAGTTTAGCTAAAGCTGGCGTGCTTTCCCCAAGCAAGTAAGCTTAGCAAGTTGGTCAAGCTAAAGTCTCCATCGGCAGTAGTGCCGTTGGAAGTTAGCTGGCTGGTGCTGGCAAGCACGGGAATATTAACAAAGCTTAGCTTTTCTGCCTTTCAAAAGCTAAGATTGTTAAATATTTCCATTTATTTACGTAAGCATATAGTTATATTACTTAGCCTTAAAACACGATATATATCGCTTTTCCTCACGAAGCTTAGCCTGTGGATTGTGCGAACTTTGGCTTGAGAAGACTGCAAAGCCAAAGGCAACCAACTATTTAAGCTTGCTGATGTGAGGAGAGAGCTTTCTTTTAGCCCTAATTATCCTTCTATGCCTTGCAGTCTCAACCAAAGCACGCCAATAATCCTTTCCCTTTATCTTCCCCCTTAAACTACCTTCAGCCATGATTATAAAATGTGGGCTTCACTGAGCCGAAGCCCCATGCCCACATTCTCGACTTTCCGAGTGTCATGTAGTTCCGTCTATTAGTCACTACAAACCCAAAGCACACGGCAGGATTCGAACCTGCTAATTGTCTTACGGAGTCCCTAGCGTTAAGCCACGCCTTAATCTCCTGTACGGCTCCATTCCGTCCTCGTGTGCATGATACCCAAATAGGGCTTAATAATAATTTATTCTTTCTCGATGATGTCTGCTAATTGTACCATCCAATTGTTTCTTCCAGCTCTAAGATATTTAACCATGTCCGCACTATATTTATTAAAATCACTTATATCGATTCTAACATCAAAGACAGTTCTTTTCTCTGGCTTGTCTATTTCTTTACAACTTGTCATTATACATTCAATAGACGAACTCCCTCCTTGTAAGCGCCAATCAACTCATTCATAATCTCATTTAAATCCTGTCCTAATTGATTCCCACTTTGATATGCACCTTTAACGATTATCTCTGTTGCACATTTCAAACATACCTGTGATACAATTGAACTATCCTTTTCAGACATTAATCTTGAAGTTGTTTGACTTGACATTAATTCTGGAGGATTTACAAAACATTCCTGATTCCCATCGTTATGTATAACTTTTTCAGATTGTGGAGTGATATTAATAGGTTTGAATTGTCTGATATTCCAAAAATTACCTGATTGCTTTGTATCTGCCTCACATTCAATATTTAGATTCTGACCTATCATCCCAGCGATTCCAGCGTCCCATACAGTATATTTAGATCCATTAGGACATTCACAGGACCAAAACGGGGCTTTTCCTGTAATAGCCACTTCTTTTATTTTACTTATTGTTACTTTTTCCATTATAACTTTAAGCCCTCGATGAATTGCTTTGCTTGATCGTATTCCGAAGCTATGAAATTCACGACACATCTAGTAGTTTTCGAACCACTCAAATCAGAACCTCTCAAATCAGAATAACTCAAATTAGAACCACTCAAATCAGAATAACTCAAATTAGAACATCTCAAATCAGAATCATTCAAATTAGAACCTCTCAAATCAGAACCTCTCAAATCAGAATCATTCAAATTAGAACCACTCAAATCAGAATAACTCAAATTAGAACATCTCAAATCAGAATCATTCAAATTAGAACCTATCAAATTAGAACCTCCCTCAACAGCCTCTTCAACAGCCTCTTTCATTGTGTCTTTTGTTGATTGGAATAAAACTTTAGTGTCATCATATCTTGAAACTATAGCAATCCCTTTCTTTTCAGGAATTTCATGTCCGCATTCTTTACATTTATTCTTTTCCATCTGTCACCCCCCTTTCATTACTTTCAGTTAAATCCTTAATCTCTCCAACAGTCATGCTCTCAAAATTCTTATTCCAACTACTCATATTAAATCTTCTCCTGCAAGTTTGTCGATTCTATCTGTGAAGGCGGCTCTTATAAGGAATTCTGCAGTTTTTGTGCTTATATCACTATTACCATATTGGACTAGAATATCGTATATATCTATGTGGGATTCTCCTTTCCCTTCATTTTCTTTCTCTTTCAATCTCAGAATAAATTCTTTAACATCATCTAATTCAATATTATCTGTAGTCCAATTACCCACATCATCGCAATAACTTTTAACTATTTTATCACTTAAACTCATGTATAATCCTCCGCTATTCTCTCAATATAATCTGAAAAGGTTTCGCCTTTCCTTCCATAGTAAGCACGCCTTAACTTCCTCCATGAAGATAGCCTAAACTTAACTTGTTTATATTCCATTAGATTAAGTCCTCTGGCTTTTGAGTATCACAAACATAATCAATCTCTTCACCTGTTACTTCATCGTGTCCATCTATTTCCATGGTAAACTAACAGTAAACCACTATTTAAACCTTTCTATTTTAGAATTAGACCGGGGGCTTGACCCCCCTTCTTCCGCAGTCGCCAAGAAACAAGGAATTAATATTATTAATAGTTTGAAGTTTATAAATTATACGTGTTTAGCATGGGAGCAATCAAACCAGTCAGAGCCATTACAAACAAGAACCCAGCCCCCGTATTCTGTGAATAATGTTTCGTCTGCACCTACGTGTAGAAATATATCTTGACTTCCTCCGCCTTCGTTATGTTCTAAAGTTACATCATGGGCACTCGCACAGCAACGGACAATATGAAGAATCTGTCCTGCAACCCCTCCAGAAAATCCTCCGATAGTTACAGAGTTAGAACTTGCGTCTATTAATAAAGTATTTACAGCTGACACATCGACGTTGTCAGTTGGTCCTGTTGTTGAGAATGAAGAACTCCCCGACGCTATCGCACCATCAACATCCATTTTACAGGTCGGAGTTTTATCAATACCTACATCTCCTTTAAGATAAGTTTGTATTATTGAATCATCTCCAAGACTTACAGTATTGCTTCCTTTACCTTTCAAACCATTACCTATGACTATCTGATTAAATTGCCCGTTGGCTAATGGTTTCGTTGAATTCCCTATAAAAATAGAATTATAACCTGTTGTGTTAAATGAAGGAGAAGGAAAACCTGATATTAGAGCACCAGCACCGAATCCAATTCCGATATTATCGTCGGCTGTTGTTATAGCATTTAAACAATTTTGACCGAGAGCAGTATTACTATCTCCTGATGTTAAAGCCCCTAGTGCTCCTTGTCCAATAGCTACATTATTAAATCCTATCGTACAAGCGTCCAATGTTTGTGCCCCTAAGCCTGTGTTTGAATAGCCTGTTGTAAGACTTTTTAATGAATCCCCCCCAATTGCAAGATTTAGATAACCAGTTGTACAGTCGTTTAATGTTTCATTACCGACACCTGTATTATTTGAACCATGAAAAGTAAATGTCGCTGTTGAACCTATTGAAAAATTCCCTGAATCTTCTCCCATAAATAAATTACCGCCGAGAGTTGTTACAGTTTCATTGTCACCATAATTAAAATCGTGAATAAACCTATTAGAATTTTTATAAATTATTCCAAATTCATTCGCGTGGGTTGTGTTAGTTAAATCGATGTCTTTAGCATAAAGTAATTTGTTTGTATCATCCCAAAATAATTCAGAAGTTTCAGTCTTAACCCACTTAGTCCCGTTCCAAAAAGACATCTGTCCCGTCGCTGTTCCATCTTCTATCTTAGCGTCTATCTCATCATCAACATATTTCTTAGTAGTTAAATCATTAGAAACAATTGGATCTATTTCAGTAACTCCTAATCTACCTTTCCATACATTTCTATCCTTACCTTCGCCAGTATAACCCATAATAATTATTAGAAGTAAAACTATTTAAATTTAAGTCACGAAAATCCCTTGGATAAGAACTACTGCGTCCGGGTCTGTTAGTTGTGTAACCCCTTCCTCGCATATTGTAACTCGAGTTCCCTTAAATGCTTCATTCTTTGTATCCGATGATAGAGGGAATGAACTTTTCCACGTTCCGCATTGTTTTGGTACAACTACTAAACATTGAGATGAAGGTACTGTTGCCGTCACAACGATTGTTCCGAACCCTGCAATCTTACTAACCCTTCCATTCTTTGCTACATCGTTACCCATTGATGGAGCCTGTGCTCCCTTTTCGTAAAGGTAATTATTCATAGCCCTAAATGTTTTATGATTCACAAACGCCATAAGGTTATCTGTTGGATAATTCTTAACTCCGATTAGTTGCTGTGCAAACATAAGGTCGTCTATTATTGCGGCACTTGAAGCGTCCCAATATGCTCCGCCTGTAATTGTAACACTCTGAATATCAACAGGTGAACCTGCATCGGAAAGAACAGAATAAATCCTTGCGTCTACTTTATTGATAACCTTTTCAGTTAATTTCTCTAATGTTCTTTTAATTACATTAATATCATTTGTTCTGATGTCTTCCCAAAAGATAGTATCTTGTGCACCATACTTAACGATGTAAGCTGAAACCTCTTGAAACTCTGAAACTAATTGAGGGAATGCTTCACCTCGGACTAATCCTTCTGTAGAGTTACCTGTAACATCATCTAAAACCTCCGGGTCTGCTCTCCAAAAAGTATTTTTATTCGCAGAAGTAGAAGCGATAGTAACCGCCTGTTTCATTTTGTAACTTCTAGGAGCGAATCCTTTTAAGAATTTATCAATAACTTCTTTTCTTAGTCCGACTGTTCCAGTTTGGTCTGTTCCTGTAAAGTCTGCGTTGTCACTTCCAGTTGTCATTATTCTTTAACCTTCTTAGATTTAGGTTCCTGTGGGACTTCAGGGACTTCTTCGGGGACTTTATCCTTCACTTTCCCCAATGCCTTATCCTTTTCTTCAGGTGTCATACGATGTAAATTTGCGATTGCCATTTTAATTATCTACCCTCACTTGTACTCTTTCAGTTGCAGCTGCGGATTTTAAAGCATATCCTACAACAATTTGTTTTGAAGATGTGTTTGCTGCTAAAGGTATAACGTAGTTACCCGGTGCTGCTGTTTGTAATAGGTCTCCAGCTATAATTGCTCTTGACGCTGTAAATTCATAAATTCCATTTTCCCAACAGCTCACTCTTGTTGTATAATCAGTCGCGCTTTTATCTGCTGCCGCAATTCCCGCGAATATATCCCCTGTTCCAGTAGAAGCCGAAGCCGTCCTAGGAGTAGCGAATTTTAGAACAGTTCCTTTAGAAATCTTAGTTCCCGAAGCACAATCAAAACCTCTTGGGTCTCCATCAGAATTAGCACCATACTGTTCTATCTTTGTTACTTCTCGAGCCATATAGTTATTCGGTTAACCGAATATATAAATCTTTTGGAAAATGGTCAAGTCCTTGTCACCCCCTTTAGGCATTACTAAACCTTTTTTTTAGCGCCGTAGCGCGTTTTTCGGAGCTGGCGAGAAAAACAAAAAAAAGAATTATACTAAATAAGTTCTTGTAACCAACACTCCCCATTAATAGGATTTTCCATCTTTCCTCTTCTATCTTTCTTAATCCCTATTGGGTGAATTGATACCTTTGCACCAGTCAAATCGCTTAAACCTCTTTCTAATTCGTCGAACATTACACTTGGTTCTATTTTTTCTGCTTCTTTAAATGCCTTTTTAGGAATCTTTCTTAATCCTATTATTCCTCTTAGAACATCTAATCTTACATTAATCATTATAGATTTTTCTACTCCATTTCTTCCATATTTCAAATTCATAATTCTTAGAACTGTTGGGAGTGATTCTTCAGGGAATGTAAACTCCATAGTTCCTAATACTGAATCACGAAGTCCGCCTTGAACTAATATTATTTCTTCTTCATTAGTTTTTAAATTTGTTCTACGCCATTTAAAGAATTGATTTTGTGCCATTGCTTTCCATAATTCTACTTGTTGAGGAACTCCTCTAATATAAAATACTAAGTGCATTATAATTTCCCCTCCTTTTTTAGTTGATAAAGTTTAATGATAATCATTGTAATCCCTATAATCCCTACCTCAATCTCTAAAATCATTTTAAATATTTTATAATTGCTGTAGCAGTTGTAATATTAATAGTTCCTTTTCTGATTACTTCCTTTGCTACTTTTATTTCTGCTTCATAGAATTTTATAATTTCTTTAGATTGTTCAATAATATCTTTCTTATCAATTTTAGAAATTTTATCTACCATCAGTCTTCATCCGCCAAAAGTTTATTTGCTTCTTCTTGGTCGATATCGTCTTGAGTTTTTTGTTTGTTTTCTTGTCCAGCCATAGTTTGTCCGCCTTGTGCAATCTTCGCTCTTAATTGTTCTGCCCTAATCATCTCCACTTCTACCTTATCATTTATCGCTTTGATTTCCTCATAGGTTTTCTTTTGATTTTCAATAGGTGAAGGATTAGTCTCAGAAATAGGATTAGCTTCATTTCTCTGTGTGTCAGTCTTATTTGTTTCCCCATTTTCCATAGAATTACATGACACACTACTTTATAAATCTATCTCGTAAGAATATTATATTGTTGAAGGATTCCATTTTCTCCAGTGTTTATAGCTTCTAGGAAAATTTTCCCCGAAGCATACATCTTAGGATTTCTTGCTGTTTCTGTTCTTATGTATGCTCTCATATCATTTACAGTATTTAACATTTGTTCAAATGATGCTTGTCCATTTTCTCTAGTTATATCTCCTGAATTTATTCCTTTTGTAATTTCTTTAGATTGGAATCCTAATGCGGATACA
>Ga0307928_10001527_pt1 | contig 17571 bp, 20 predicted proteins | sample AceLakmetagen232_FD_201815 | JGI IMG/M metagenome (GOLD analysis project Ga0307928, IMG submission 201815) | Saline water microbial communities from Ace Lake, Antarctica - #232 | ecosystem: Environmental > Aquatic > Non-marine Saline and Alkaline > Saline | place: Antarctica: Ace Lake... | reverse complement strand
AAAGGATCCAGTATAGAATTAATAATAATGAGATCCGCCACAAACATTTTAAAAGGAGAAAACATTGGACTATTGGGATAAAAAGATGATAGAAAGTAATTGGGAAAAATAATAATATCAGGCTGTAGCACCTAGCCATTAGGTGTTATATACTTAGAGGTTTTACCCATTCCTCGAAGACTTGCAGGTGAAAATCCTGCCAGCCTTGTTTTTATAAGGAGAACAAAGTAAAAATAATCAGAGATTTTAAACCCTAAACCTCAAATATACCACTTTTAAAACACCATTTTCAAGCAACTAAAAATATAAACCTACACTATATATTTTTATCTCAACCAAAATAGTACCTAAGTCTATGCCCCTAAATATGTTATACTTTATACGTAAGGGAGGGCAAGATGTGAAGTACACATCCACAACCAAAAAGCTGACTAAACGAGACGTAAAAAGCGTGAGCCAAACAGTCGTTGCAATAGAAGGTGGCACTCTTCAACCTTCTGTGGTCAGTTTGTTTTTATAATAATATTATAGAACAAAAGGAGTAACATGGCATACGGAGCAAAGAAAGGGGCAGGCAAAGGAAGTGGCAGACCAAGTGGTGGTGGAAGAAATAAGAATACAGGCGGATGTAAGTCAGGTGGTCCGGGAAAGGGTTTAGGAAATGGACGTGGTGGCGGAACAGGAAGAAAGAAATAGTTATGTTTAGCTCAAAAGATGTAGATAAGATGTTTCAGGGGATGAAAGACGGAAGACTACCGTATAAAATAGTTAGATTTATAGGGCAGAGAGGAGTTGCTATAGATTTTAAGAATGGGTTAATAATGGGATGTGTGTAACATTAATGAATATAAGGGCTTATGAACGAAGAAAGTAAAAAGATAAAGATAGACCAGATATTGACTAGGGGAGAACAGATCCAAGTTATTCAATGGTGTGTTGAATTATACCAGAATCAAGAGATAGCTGACATGGTTTTGGAAAAGTTTGACAAGAAAATATCTAAACAAGGTATTTGGCGATATCGTGGATCTAAGAAATGGAGGCCAATAATAAAACGCTTAAGAAAAGAGTTTGAAAGAAATCTTTGCAGAATACCTTGTGCTAACAAGGCTTATCGTCTTAAGTATTTACAACAAGTAATAACAGCAGGCTTTAAATACGCAAAAAAGAAAGTCTATTATAACGAATCAACAGACACAACCGAGACAACTTACGAAATGGATATTAGATCTGTTACCCAGGCCCTTAAGGAAGCTCGTAAAGAAGTTGAAGGGGAGAGAGCATTTATAGATAATTCAAAACATTACCATATTTCTGCTGAGAGATTACATGACGCAAGGCAAAAAGTATTTGATAGATTGAATAAACCGGTGGCAGAGTTATTTGATGAAGTCAAACCTACTTGAAAAAGACTTAGATACTGAACAAGAGCTTATAAATGACATGGCTTCATTTACTAGGGATCCTCTAGGCTTTGTAGATTATGCTTTTCCTTGGGGTAAAGGCGAGCTTGAGAAACATGATGGTCCGGATAAGTGGCAGATCGAGGAGCTTACCAGAGTAAGGGATAGCTTAAAAGCTAATCCTTTTATGACAATTAGAGAAGCTATTGCTTCCGGGCATGGCATCGGCAAAGGTGCTGAGTCTTCTTGGCTCCTTCTATGGGCTATGTCAACTTGCGAAGACACAAGAGGAATAATTACCGCAAACACAGAAACTCAGCTAAAGACCAAATCCTGGGCTGAATTATCCAAATGGTATCGTATTTGTATTACTAAACATTGGTTTACTCTTACAGCTACAGCATTATTCTCAGTTAATCCAGAACATGCTAAGACCTGGCGTATTGATATGATTCCTTGGAGCGAGGATAAGTCCGAGGCTTTTGCTGGTTTACATAACCAGGGCAAGAGAGTAATCCTTATATTTGATGAGGCTAGTGCTATTTCCGACAAAATATGGGAAGTATCAGACGGAGCCTTAACTGATAAAGATACAGAAATCCTTTGGTTTGTCTTTGGTAATCCTACTAGGACCGAAGGTAGGTTTAGAGAATGTTTCCGGAAGCTTCGCCATCGATGGGAACATCACCAGATAGATTCCCGATCTTGTAAGATGACCAATAAAGAAGAGCTTAATAAGATGATTGAGGATTTTGGAGCTAGCTCTGATTATTGTAAAGTAAGAGTCCTTGGACAATTTCCTAGTGCATCGTCTAAACAGTTTATAGGATCAGACATTGTAGATCTAGCTATTGGCCGGAAGATAGATCAAAACGAATACTACTTTGCAGCTAAAATAATCGGGGTAGATCCAGCCTGGTCCGGGAAGGATGCTACTCTTGTTTATATGAGACAAGGCAATTTTGTTAAGTTTTTAGGTCTTTACCGCAATCTTGAGGATGATTTTAAGATGGCTGGATATATTGGTCAGTTTGAGGATGAAGAGCAAGCTGATGCAGTCTTTATAGATTATGGCTATGGAACAGGAATATACAGTGCTGGCTTGCAATTAAATAGACATTGGATGCTTATACCCTTTGGAGCAGGTGCTACTAAACAAGGGTATTTAAACAAAAGAGCTAATATGTGGGGAGACATGAAGGATTGGATGAAAGCTGGAGGATGTCTTCCAAAGCGTCAACAATTAGCTGATGATCTTGTTGGCCCAGAATATGAAATCCTTTCAACAGGTGCTAACGCTGGGAAGCTTAAGCTCGAATCAAAGAAAGATATGGATAAGAGAGGTATTCCTTCACCGAGTGAAGCGGATGCTGTTGCGATAACATTCGCACATCCGGTTATACCAAAGAATAGATATCAGGGTAAAAGGGTTGAGGGAGTAAATGTTCCTCAGTCCGGTAATTTTGCTAATTCAGCCTATGATCTGTTAAAATAAGGAGAAGCTTATGTGTTTCGGTGGAAGTACACAACAACCAACAATACAACAAGCACCAGCAGTTGAGTCAGCCCCGGTAGCATCACCATTGCCATCACCATCACCAACTAAGGTTGATTCTCAAGTTACTGCTGAAGCCCGGAGAAAGAAAATTGCAGCAGTTAGATATGGCATGATGTCAACGATTAAAACTACATCGCAAGGGATAGTCGGCAAAGGTGCCGAGCTAACACCAGAAAATGGGAAGAGCGAAAAACTAGGAGGTTAAGAGTTTTATGTCAAAGATTACACCGCTTAATGATTTCATTCTATTAGAGCTACCGGTTAATGAAGAATCTAGGATCGTAGTTCCAGAAACAGCAGACAAGACCAAAGTACCGGGATCAAAGCTATTAGTGATTAAAGTTGGTCCTAATTGTAAGAGCGTTAAACCGGGAGATAGGATTTTATGCGATTTTACTAATGCTATGATTCCATTCGCTTTAGAAAAGAGACAAGTATTTATGACTAAAGAGTCTAATGTTCTTGCTGTAATAAGGAGTGAAGAGTCTAGTAAATAAAACAAAAGGATAATATGTCAGAGCAAGCTATTATAAACAAAAACGCTGATAGTAAAGAAGCCAAGGACGGAGTATTCAAGAAAACTGGTTTGAGCAAGGTTAAAATAGTCCAGAGAGCCAATGCCTTGAAAAGAGAAAGTCAGAGTTGGTTAGCAACATGGAAAGACCTTCAAACATATATCTATCCTACAAAGGGATTTTTTCATGCAAAGACTCCTAACATGGGAACAAAGATTGATCATACAACCTTGATTGATGAAGAAGCTACTATTGATGTAGATACCTTTGCATCTGGTATGATGTCTGGTTTTACTTCACCTTCTAGGCCTTGGTTTAAACTATTCCTTGATGATGATGAGCTTATGGAAAATGACAATGTAAAATATTGGATTGATGAAGTTCAACAGAAAATGTATAGCATCTTCCAAAAGTCTAATACTTACACTGTTTTACATTCAATGTTTAAGGAATTAGCCATTTTTGGTACAGCTTGCTCTTTTGTTGAGGAAGACTTCGATACTGTTATTAGATTGCGTGATTATACTATAGGCGAGTATTCGTTGGGCCGGGATAGCAAAGGCCGGTTAAATGCCTTTTATAGAAGGTTCTGGATGACTGTGGGGCAGGTGGTAGAACAATTTGGGATAGATAATGTTTCCCCTGTTGTTAGTTCAGCCTATAAGAATAATACTCCTGATACTTGGGTTCTAATTAGCCACTTGATTGAGGACAATAACGATAGGATTCCCTTCTTCCAAGATTTTGCTAATATGCGTTATCGATCCATTTATTGGGAAGATGGAGTTCAAGACGATAATTACCTTAGAGTTGGGGGATATGAAGAGTTCCCAATACTTGGGCCAAGATTCGAGACTACTACTACAGCAGATGTCTATGGCAAAGGACCGGGATGGAAGGCTCTTGGTAGTGTTAAGGAATTACAAAAGAAAGTTAAGAATCAATTAGTAGCTCTTGATAAGAATACTGATCCACCTTTACAGAAGGATGCTAATGTCTCCGGGGATGTTAATGTCATGCCTGGGGGGATAACTACTTCTTCTTCACTAGTTCCTAATGCTGGAGTAAGGCCAACTTATCAAGTTGCTCTTGATATCGCGGGGCTTGATGCTTCAATAGATAAAACAAAGTTTACTATCAGGAAGTTCTTTTATGCTGATTTATTCTTGATGATGATAAACGCTGATAGCAAAGGAACGCCAGCTACAGCTACCGAGATTGTTGAAAAACAGAGCGAGAGATTATCTAAGCTTGGACCATTACTTGAAATGTGGCAAGGCGATGAGTTTATAAAAGCTCTGATAGATCGTACGTTTAATATAAGCTTAAGACTTGGGATTTTTCCTCCGGTGCCTCAAGAGTTATCAGAGAAAGAGCTTAAGATTCAATATATCTCTGTTTTAGCTCAGGCTCAAAAGATTGTAGATATAGAAGCAATGGATGTTTGGGCTGCCGGAGTATTTGCTGATGCAGAGGTTAGCCCTGATGCTCTCGATATTATAAACTTTGATGAGAGAAACAAGATCAAAGCTGAAATGTTAGGGATTTCTCCAAAGATTGTTAATAGTCTTGAAGCTATGTCTAAGAAGAGACAAGCTAAAGCTGAAGCTCTTGCTCAGGCAGAAAAGACTCAGTTGATGCTAGCAACAGCTAAGAGTGCTAAGGATGGGGCCGGAGCAGTAAGAGATATGGCTAATGCTCCAATGGGTGAGGATAATGCTTTAGACCGAACACTGGAATCAGTACAAACTATGCAGGGAGAATAATGGATCTAAAATTAAAGGATCCTCTTTATTGCGATGGTTGTGCCAATCTGGAAGAAGCAGTTACCCTTAGCCAGCATAGAAGATGCAAATTGTATAATCTCCAGATGCTAGCAACCAATGATGTTGCAAGAGATAATTCAGTACAGTCTCATTTTATGAGGCCTGATAAGTGTAAGGAAGAGAACGAATGAAATTTAAATATGCGAGTTGGGTATAATTATGGAAGACAATATATTTAAAACAGAAGAGATAAATAAGAAGTTCACAGAAAAAGAGAAGAAGGCTCGTACTAAGGAGCTTCACGATATTAAGACGATATTAAAACTACCGGAGGGCAGGAGGTTTTTATGGAGGCTGCTATCGAAATGCGGAGTGTTCCGTAGTTCTTTCACACCAAACTCCAATCAGACTGCATTTAATGAAGGCGATAGAAACAGAGGCCTTGCTATATTGAGAGATATAGTTGAGGCTGATAGTTCCGCCTACAATAAGATGCAGAATGAGTACATGTCTGCTCTCAATTCAAAACAGGAGGATAAAGATGGCTGAGTTAAATGATGCTTCTGCAAAACCAGAAACAGAAGTTAAAGAACCAATTACTGACGATAGTCTTTTAGGAAACCCTGAGCAAAATAAACCTGTTGTTGATCCTGTTGTGGATGCTCCAAAACCGGATGAGCCAAAGGAAGATTTATTGAGCGAGGCAGACAAAGAAGCGAAGAAAACTGAAGAAGCAGAGAACAAGAGATTGCTTGAAACTGATGATGAAAAATTGTCTGAAGAGGAAAAGACCAAGAAAGCAGAAGTTATAAAGACTCAAGGTGAAGTTAAAGCGAAAGAGGAAGCAGATAAGAAGTTAAAAGAAGTACCTGAGAAATATGAGTTTACGGTTCCTGACGGAATGACTGTGGATCAACCATTGGTTGACAAGGTTAGTCCTATATTGAAGAAACTCAAAGCTTCTCAAGAGGATGCCCAAGAGCTTGTAAGTGCTTATGCAGAACACATGAAAACTCAAGGGGATGCTCAATCAAAATCTTTTGATAAGTTCGTAGCTGATTCCAAGACTGAGACAATTCAAGAGTTAGGTCCTGAGTACAAGAAAGAATTGTCGTTTGCAGCTAAGGCTAGGGGTAGATTACTCTCAGCCGAAACCATTGGGTTGTTAAATGCTTCTGGATTATCTAATAACGTTAATTTCATTAAGGACCTTATTAGAATCGGAAGGTCTATCTCTGAGGATGTTGTGATAAATGGGAAGCCCGGTCCAGTAGGATCGCAGACACTTGCTGAAAAGATATATGGCAAGGGTACTTAAGCGTAATCGGTTAGGAATGTAAAAAAGGAGAAAAAAGATGGCTGAATTAACGAATGATAAAGTAACACTGTTAGATTTCGCTAGGAGAATAGATCCAGACGGAAAGATTGCAGCAATAGCAGAGATTCTTACTAGGTATAACGAAGTCCTTGATGACATAAGTTTTATGGAAGGGAATTTACCTACCGGCCATAAAGTTACTGTTCGAGGAGCTTTGCCTACTATCTCATGGAGACTTTTAAACGAAGGTGTTGTTAGGACCAAGTCCACTACAAACCAAATCACTGAAACTTGCGGTATGATGGAAGCCTATTCTGAAATCGATAAAGATATGGCTTTGCTTAATGGTAATACTTCTGCGTTTAGACTTTCTGAAGATGTAGCTCACATCGAAGCAATGAACCAGTTATTTGCTACAACTTTTATCTATGGTGATACTTCTGTTAGCCCGGAGCAATTTATAGGTTTGGCCCCAAGATATTACACCCTTAGCGGATCTAGTGTTGATGATAATGTTATAGATGGTGGTGGCGTCGGATCAGATAATACTTCTATATGGCTTGTTGGATGGAGTCCGCAAACTATTAGTGGTATATATCCAAAGGGTTCTAAAGCTGGTTTGTCTGTGAATGATCTTGGTGAACAAACAGTTTTGGATTCTAGTAATAGACCTTTCCAGGCTTACCGTACCCATTTCCAATGGAAATGCGGAATCCAAGTTAGAGATTGGAGATACATAGTCCGGATTTGCAACATAGACATTTCTGATCTTGAAACTTCTGGGGATATTGGCGATACTTCTGCAAACATCTTGAAGATGATGTCTCAGGCTTTGGATAAGTTTCCTCCTAATGGCACTGTTAAACCGGTTTTCTATTGCAACAACAGAGTTCGTGCCATGATCAGAGTTAAGTTGTTCAACAAATCAAACGCTTATATTACTCTTGAAGAATTGAAGAGTCCTATTGCCGGGTTGAATAGACCTACTCTTCATTTCATGGGAGTACCTATTCGTAGAGTTGATGAGATTACTGTTGCTGAAGCTCGGATTACCTAGGTTGAGAGCATAGTTCAAAGGGGATAAATTTTATAGGGATTAAGTTTAAGGAGGTTACAAAATGATTATAGACAAAGATCTTGAGATGGATAACGGATATGCAATCTTGGACACTGGTGCTTCAGAGAATTATATTGATTTACTTGCTGCCGGGGATGCGATAGCTCCTGGGGCAAGGATTAAAGTTCAGATTGGTACAGCTTATGTGGATGCAGGTGGCGGAACAATAATTGCTAAGTTGGAGACTGATACTGATTCTGGGTTTGGTACAGCCTTGAAGACTCTTGTTACCGGACCTACAATAACTATTGCTGCTGGAGCTGCTGCTTCTGGCGGAGCAGTTGGCGTGGTTCTGTTGGATGTAGTAATACCTCCAATGGCTTCCCGGTACATAAGGGTTTACTACACCTTTAGTGCTGCTATGGATGCCGGTGCTATGGATGCCCGGATTGTGCTTGATACTGGTAAGACTTTAGATAAACAACTATAGGCTATTAAATTTTAGGGGTTAGGAGCTTATGCTCCTAGCCCTACTTAACTAAAAGGGAGGAGGACCGAATGAAAAAAGGATTTTTAGTAGCCTTATCACTGGTACTGTTGCTCATCTTAGCAATGCCATTGGGCTATTCTTCAGAAAATAGGTGGGGGGGAGTCGATAGAGATAGACTCCTTGGAAAAGTTATGCCTGGCTATATACAATCAGCAGGAACAGCTTTTGGGGCATCTTTGACTATGGCTTCAACTGCAACAGGGGTATCAACAGCAATGTCATTAGCCTATTCATTTATTGGTAAAGTAATAGGAGCTAATGCCGGTGAATTAGGATCTCTTGCTGATGGAACCAAAGGACAAATACTAAAGATATATATTGTCAGTAGAGCAGGATCGGGAACGTATGTATTGACTCCTGCTACAGCTACAGGATTTTCAACTTTGACTTTTGATGCAGCAGCAGAGGAAGCTACATTGTTATACGTCGATGATACTGTCGGGTGGATTATAATTGGAAGTAATGGAGTTACAATAGCAGCATAAAGGAATAAAAAGGGGGAGGTAGAATTGCCTCCTCCTTTTGGTTATGAAAAACCTATATTCTTATATTGTCTCAATACCTCTAATCCTACTAGCTCTTGTACCGGCTATAGCTTTTAAAATAGATATGCCAACAGAAGGGATCTGGTTTTGGTATATATTAGTAGCTGGCTTTTTAGGGTGCTATACTCTATTTTTAAAAGTCAATCCTTTTCTAAAGATACTCGTTGTTGGTTCATTCATTAATTGTTTTTTTAGTTCTGCTCCTTATCTTTCTTTCACTGCTTATATCTCTCTTGTTTTCTGTTGTTACTTTTATATCCTATGTTTGAAAGTAAAAGATTGGACCGTTATCTTTAATGTAGTTAAGACTCTTTTAATCTTAAATGTTTTTATTCTAATCATGCAAATTTTTGGAAAAGATACTTTGTTACAATTTGGCCAGAATGGATTAAACAACAGGGGGATAGTTGGTAATACTATGCAGATGGGAAGTCTGAGTGTGGTATTGTCTTCGATACTAATTTTAGTAAACCCTTTATTTATTGCATTTCCAATAATCGTTTCAAAGTTTTATCACTCAGCAGGGGCGTGGTTGTCTGGGTTTGTAGGAGCTTTTATTTATTTATTTATGAAGTACATTAAAAATAATAAGAAAGAAGTGGTGATTACAATAGGAATAATTGTCTTAACCATTTTTCTAGTCTTTGCTTTTAGATCAGGAGAGATACAAAACTTAAAAACAGGTTCAAGACTACATGTATGGGTAAAATCAATTCAGCTTACTAATGAACATCCAATAATGGGATATGGAATCGGAACCTTTAAGCATCTTTTCCATCCATTATCAGGGATGAAGACTGTTGCTTTTAGAACAGCACACAATTTCTTCGTTCAGATTTTATTTGAAACAGGGTATTCCGGGCTTTTATTTATCTTAAGCATGTTGAGCTATCTATTTTATAAACTGATTAAGACAAAGAGTATCTTATGTTTAGTGGGTTTATCGATGCTAGTTGCTGATGGGTTAGTACACTTCCCGGATAGGATGATCCAAGCAATTTTGCTTATCGTTATGTTTTTAGCGTATTGTACCGTAAAAATAAAGGAGAGATCCGATGGCAGGACCGAGTAAAGTTAGTATTTGGAATTTAGCATTAAGCCATATTGGCCAAGCATCGGTTGAGTCAGACACAGAAGATAGTGTTCAAGCTGATGCGTTAAACCTTGTTTGGGATTTTGCTCGTAAAGAAGCACTAAGAAGCTATAAGTGGGGATTTTGTACGGTGAGAAAAGCACTAGCTCTTGTTGCTAATTATACTCCTCTTGAATTTACTTATGCGTATGCTTACCCCTCAAACGGATTAAAGATTTGGAAATTAACTTATGATGGAGCCGGAGAAGATGCTGCCGGTTCAAATTATAAAAAGCTTTATGATCCAGACAATAACCAGATAGTTCTTATAACTGATGAAGAGGATGCCTATGTTGAATATTCTTATGATATAACAGACACGACTAAGTATGATCCGAGCTTTGTTGATGCACTGTCTCATAGGTTAGCAGCTTCGCTTGCAATACCTTTGAATGGTACGCCTAAGCTTGCTGAATCCGAGATTATTATTTTCAATGGATTAATTTCTGAAGCTAAAAGAGCAGATTCTAACGAGAGGGATGTTACTCACCCTAACAATGAGAAGTCTGGAATAATAGATGCGAGAGCATAAAAGGAGGATTCGATGTCATTAAAAGATTTAGGAAGAGAGGAAAAAGAATTTTACGATGGGCCAGAAATAGCCAAAGGAGAGCCAAGGATTAATTATCCAGAGATAAGTTTGCCTTTGGATCTTGTTAAGGATATGGACCTAAATGTTGGCGATGAAGTTACTATAACTGTCAAAGGCAAGATAAGTGGTTTGGAAGATACTAAGTGTAACAAGAGCGTTACTATAGAAGGCAAAGAAGGCGAAATAGTTAAAGATACCAAAAGTAAATAATAACAATGGATGAAAATTTAACAGGTATCAAGACAGCGTTTACGGGGGGAGAGTTAGCACCTTCTCTTTATTCAAGGGTTGATGTTAAGAGATATAATATCAGTGCGAAACAACTCCGCAACTTTATTATTCAACCTCATGGATCAATTTCTAATAGACCAGGGTTTGAATACATTGCTACTGGAAAGACAGAAGGTAAAAAGATCCGGATGTTTCCCTTTGAGTTTTCAACTATCCAGACTTATACACTAGAGTTTGGAGAATACTACATTAGATTTTATACTGATGGAGCAGTAATAGAAAAAGATGCTGGATCTGCCTGGACCACTGCAACTGATTATGTTGTCAATGATCTTGTTAGTAGCGGAGGAGTTATCTATATTTGCTTGTTCGCTCATACTTCCGGAGTATTTGCTACTGACTTATCAAATCTAAAATGGGAAATAGAAACTAACAAATGGGTAACAGCGACAGCATACGTTGTTGGAGATTTTGTATATACTGATAGCAAGTTTTACTATTGCGTGGTAGCTCACACTTCCGGAGTATTTGCTACTGACTTAGCTTCTGTTGATTGGCTGGAGCAATCAATCTATGAAGTGCCTACTCCTTATGATGAAGATGACATCCATCAACTTGAATTAAAATATACTCAATCAGCAGATGTTTTATATCTAGCACATCCAGATTATTCTCCGAGACAACTTGAGAGATCCGGAGAAACCAGTTGGGCATTAAATGACTATGATTATGTCAATGGTCCATTCATGCTTGATAATACTACTACAACAAAAACATTAGCGATCTCTGCTGTATCAGGAGCCAGTAAAACTTTAACTGCTGTTGGATTTACTTTTGATGAAGGTACACATGTTGGATCAATATGGAAACTTAGACATTTTATAGAAGGCCAAGCTAACAGTGCTGCAATAGCAGGTACCGGTGGCGAGACAGCTATTGCTTGTGGAGGAACATGGAGACTGATCACTCATGGTACATGGACAGGAACAATTAGAGTAGAGAAGTCAACTGATGGTGGAAGTACCTGGACCAATATTCGAGAGTTTTCTTCTGCTGATGATTTTAACCCTAATACATTCGGATCAGAAGATATGTCTGAATTTGCTTTGCCTTTTTTAGTAAGGGTTAATTGTACTGCTTACACAAGTGGACCTTGTAATATAAATTTAACTACAGATTCTTATTACCATGAAGGCATTGTGAAGATTACTGCAATCACTACCGGGGGAGCAACTGCAACTGCTACTGTAATAAGGACTTGTGGCCTGACTACTGCAACCAGTGATTGGGCTGAAGGATCATGGAGCGATAAAAGAGGGTGGCCATCAATAGTAGAATTTCATCCTGACGATAGATTAGTCTGGGGTAATAGTTATACTGAACCTCAAACTTTTTGGATGACAAAAACTGGAGACTATACAAATTTTGCTCGATCAGATCCTTTAGAAGATTCAGACGGAATATCATCACCATTGCCTTCAAGAAAAGTTAATGGAATAAATGGAATTATGTCTTTGACTGAAATGATAATGCTTACACTATCGAATGAGTGTAGTATTCAAGGAACTACTGGAGTAATAACTCCGACAAGTTTACAGAATAAAATCCAAGGATGGGAAGGATCTTACGGAGTTAAACCAGTTGTAATTGGAAACAGGGGTATCTATGTCCAATCGATTGGATCCATAATTAGAGATCTAGGATATGTTTTAGATGAAGGGAGCTTTAGCGGAGCCGATCTTACTATTTTCTCAAATCATTTATTTACCGGATATTCTATTATCGATTTAGCATACCAACAAAATCCGGATAGAGTTGTCTGGGCTGTTAGAAGTGATGGCAAACTTTTAGGGATGACTTACATGAGAGAGCAAGAAGTTGTTGCTTGGAGTCCTCACGATTCCAATATATCCGGGGCTTTAGAATGGGTTACTGCAACTGATTATGTTAAGGGTAATTGGGTATCGCATGAAGGAACTGATTACCTATGTGATTTCGCCCATACATCCGGAGTGTTTGCTACCGATCTAACTGGTAGTAAATGGACAGCAACAGATCGAGAAGCAGACTTTGAATCAGCCTGTACAATTAGAGGACCCGGTTATGATGAATTATGGGTTTCAGTTAATAGAAGTGGAACTCGTACAATAGAAAGACAGGTCCAGAGAATGGTAAGCACTGAGCCAGAGGATCAATTCTTTGTTGATTGTGGATCTACTTATGACGGAGTTGCTACAACTACTATCACAGGCCTTACTCATTTAGAGGGTAAAACTTTAGCGGTATTAGCTGATGGCAATGTATTGGTTGAGAAGGTAGTAAAATCCGGAGTGCTTACTCTAGGTGCTTCTTACAGCAAAGTTACTTATGGTATAGGTTATGTTTCTGATATGGAAACTTTAAATATGGATGCTACCTTGCGAGATGGAACAATCCAGGGAAAAAAGATAAAAGTATCTAAAATGATGATACGCTTTATAAATTCGAGAGGAGGCTTTGTTGGTCCGGATGCTGATAATCTTAAAGAGATCCATGCGTCTAAGAGATCTACCTATGATGATCCTCTAGCACTTTTTTCTGGAGAGCAGCCTGTAACTATGGGTGGAGGATATACTCTTGGAGGAAATATATTCTTTAGACAATCACAACCTTTACCGGTAATGATCACAGCTTTAATTCCACAAGTTTCTGTTGGAGGGATGACACAAACAATTTAATTATGATATACACCAAATATTATTTTAAGACTGATCGAGTAAAAGTAAAAGATGCTGAGATATCAGATGTCTTCGCTTTATCTCCTAACCTTAGAGAAAAGGATAAAAGAGAGATCTGGAAATCACACCATCATACTTCTGAAGCTGCTTTGTTGCAAGGGTTTACAAACTCAGTCCTTTGTTTCACCGTTGAGAGAAATGAGAAACCAATATGTATCTTTGGTGTAGTACCGGATAATTTAATCGGAGAGAAGGGATTTATTTGGCTATTAGCTTCACCGGAGTTAGCTAAAATCAAAAAAGCTTTTCTAGTCAACTCTCCAAAATTTATTGATATCATGCTTGAACATTATCCCTTGCTTTTTAATTATGTTGATATATGTAATACGGAATCAATCAAATGGTTAGAATGGTGCGGTGCTGAATTTGGAGTTATTACTCCTTACGGAGCCGAAAAAGAATTATTCCAATACTTTCAATTTAGGAGAAAATAATGTGTGATCCTATTTCAATAACTGCCGTTGCTGTAATTACAACTGCTGGTGTAACTAAAGCTGTTGGACAAAAAGCAGAAGGCGAAGCTACAGCTAACATGTATGAGTATCAAGCAGCTTTAGCCAGACAAAATCAAGTATTGGTACAACAGCAAAGAGATGCCCAAGTAAGTGCAATAGAAGATACGGCCCAGAGTAATATAACTGCAACCCAGGATGTTGCAGCACTTGAATCTAATAGACTTTCCAGATCTGTTGCTGAGTTGAGCGGAACTCAAAGAGCTACAATCGGAGCTTTAGGAATTGGAGGAGTTACCGCAGCAGATATAGTCAAAAGTAGTTTTGACAAGGCTAATTTAGATCAGTTAGCTCTTAGGTATAATGCTAATGTTAAAAGCTATCAAATCAGAGAGCAAGCAAAACAATCTGCATTCAGTACCAAACAAGCAGCAGAAAGCAAAATCTTTGCATTAGGATCTGAGGCTAGCCAATATGGTTTTGCTGCTTCTAATGCGAGGACAACAGGTAAAAGGAAAATGTGGAATACCCTCTTATCGACTGCTTCAACAGTAGCTTTCATGGGAGTAAACGCAGGGGGTGGGATGACTCCTTTTGCAGCATCGGGGAATAAGGTTCCTCAAAATTTTGTAAGTAAAGGAGTAACAGTATAAAGGGGAAAATATGCCAGTAGTACCAAAAGCAAAATTAACCGTACCATTATCGACACCTACAATATCAACTCCTACAATTGCACCTATAAGTACTCCAAGAGTTATCCCCGGAGCCTTTGGAGCAGATGTAGCTAGAGCAAACCAGGCTTTAGGTGATGTAGGTTTTAAGATTGCAGAGCATTTAGAACAGTTAGCTTTAGACAATCAAAACAAAGAGATAATAGAGAAAGATACTGCATGGAGAAAAGAAACTCAAAATCTCTTCCGTAGCCAAGAATTAGAATCCTATAAAGACAAAGATGGCAAAGAACAATCAAGGTCTAAAGGATATTTGCTTAGACAATTAGGCCAGGCTAAAGGATCTACTGATGAATTTACTGAACAATATGAAACAGATATAAGGGGTAGATACTTAAAAGGATTAAATGGATATCAAGCCGATAAGCTATCTGCTCGGATGGATGACTACTTTTTGTCAATGCAGAACAAGTTGATCACCCATGAAGCCAACCAGAATAATGAAGACTTCAGAAACTCAACTGAGGGTAGCTTGGAACAAACTTATTTAGATGCTTCTGCTATAGCTGATCCGGTACAATTAAATGAAACTATTGATAAAGCTATTGCTGACGCTACACCGTATTATAGTAAGTTTGATAAAGCGAGCCAGGAGTTAAAAAGAGAAGAGATCTCCGGAAAGATTATCAACTCTGCCACTACATCGATGCTAGCTAGCACGGCTGATTTAGAAGGATCTACTGCCTTACTAGATAGTGCTAAAGATAAGATTTCACCACTTACCTATGATGCAATTAAGTCAAAACTTACCACTGGTTATAAGTCTATGAAATCTGAAATCGAAGCCATTAGAAAAATAAACAGGATTGCAGATAGACATAGCAATATAACCGATGTTGCCAATGGAAAGATAAACTGGAAAAATGCAGAATCAGCTATCCTAGCAGTTGCTAGAAACGATCCTAAGTTAGCTGAGGCAATGGAAAAAAACATTAGGAATGGTAAATATAAATTTACTGATAAAGCAAGTAAAAAAACTAACAAGGCATTTCTAAAATTATCTAATAGTATTTTTGAATCAAACGATGAAGAAGTTATTAGCGACTTTCTAGTAACAGCTCTTTCGGATACTGTCAATATAAGTAGGGAGAGACTTGGTATCTTAGTTTATGGAGCAAAGAAAAGAGGAGAAGAAATAGCTAAGAAACAGGGAGGAGTAGAAGGTGGATTTTGGAGAGACTTCGTAGGTTATTTTAAAAGTCAATCTACATTTGGCCAGGTGGACTCTATGATTAACACATTAGAAAAAGCTCAAACTGAAAATGCTAGTGATGAAAGAGTTAAAGAACTTGCAGAAGAGGAAGTAGATAAAGTTAACGCTAGAGATAGAGAAGATGTTTTAAAGTTGAATGATGAGAACTTAGAACCAAAAGAGATCCCAACATTCAACTCAATTGCGGAAGGCAATGCAGCTAACCTTCCGGTAGGTAGTAAAGTAATTATTAACGGTAAAACATACATAATGAAATAATGCCATTAGAGTTAGTAAATCCTAAAGTACAAGAACCAGTTAAAGGATTAGTACCTTTTGAAGAGAGTATTACTCCTGGTACTGGTGTTACTATACCTACTTATACTAAGGATGTTGCTTTACCTGAAAAGAAATTTTATGTTTCCTCTCCGGAGCAACGATCAGCTTGGTCCAATGAAGGTAAGGTTGGATGGTGGGAATATGCTAAAGAAACTAAAGGTAAAGATTTATATTACGGAGATATTATAGAGACAGCCGGGCTAGGGATGCTTATTGGGAGATTAAAGAAAAATGATTATAAAGATGAGGCTGGTTTAAAATCAGATCAGCAAAAGTTAACAGACTGGATGATGAGACAAGAAGAGCTTGAGAGCAAAGGCTTAACCTGGGGGGCTAATGTCTATAAGATCACTGCCAATATACCTACCTTTGCTGCTGAAATGTATTTAACAGGAGGCTTGGCTACAGCTACCCGGAAAGGTGTACGGATTGGAGCAAGAAAATTAGCTACCAAACTTGGAGGAAAAATAGCTGGAGAAGTTGCTGAGAAAGTTGCCAAGAAGGGAGCGTTAGGATTAGCTAAAAAAGCTGCTGCTGTTTTGGGTACTGAAGCTGCTGTTGGATTAGCTCGAACTACAGTAATGCCTCATAGATACTTAGCTGCATACGGAGAGAGAAGGCTTAACGATCATATAGCAATTACAGATAAAGGAATCAGTATAGTAGAAGAATCAAAAGAATCTCCTGTCAAAGCTTTTACTAAGGCCTATGGCGATGTTTTTGTTGAATACTTTTCAGAAACTCTAGGTGGTACATTATTGAAACCAGCCGGGGGAGTTGTTGGAAGAAGTATCTTGGCCAAACTACCTAAAGGAGCATCAGCAGCTTTTATAAAAGTTGCTAAAGCTATTCAGAAAATAACACCTAAAGGCAAAGCGATTGATCTAGTTACCAAGGGTGGATTTAATGGGATCCTCGAAGAGTACGGAGAAGAAAGGCTTGGATCTTTATTCAGGATTGCATTAGGACTTGACGAGAGGGATATGCCTACTTTGGATAAACTTCAAGAGGCTATCTTTCCAGGATGGGAACAAGCTGCAACTGAGATAGGAGCGTTTGCTCTTTGGGGTGGTGGAAGTTTTGCTTCTCAAAAAGTTATGGACTATTACGGATCAAAAGGAAAGCCGGTAGATGAAATAGATAAGATTGTAAGTAATATGACTCAGCTTGAGAAAGAAGCTCTTGTTGAAGAGATCGAGGATCGTAAAGCTACCGTAGAAGCTCTTACTCCGGAACAGAGAGCGGAGATTGAAGGGAAGGCTGAAGAAATGCCTATTGAAGCCCCTAAAGAGGCTGTAACAGAGCCTGAGGTGGTAAAAGAGCCTATTGTAGAGCCAATATCAAAGGATAATATAGTAAAAGCCAAACAAGCCATAAGTAATAGGGGGCTAAAAGGAGATAACTTACTGGATG
>Ga0307928_10001526_pt1 | contig 17572 bp, 16 predicted proteins | sample AceLakmetagen232_FD_201815 | JGI IMG/M metagenome (GOLD analysis project Ga0307928, IMG submission 201815) | Saline water microbial communities from Ace Lake, Antarctica - #232 | ecosystem: Environmental > Aquatic > Non-marine Saline and Alkaline > Saline | place: Antarctica: Ace Lake... | reverse complement strand
TGATTATCATCTTTTGGAGTTTGAGGCCCCATGAGGATTACCCCTGCATCTGTTATAGCCCACTGGCCACGACCCATTGTTTTGGTATAACCACTCTTTTTCAGATCCTTGAAAGCCCACTGAATCCATTTTCTCACTTTAGGGGCACCAGAGCTTGCATCATTTCCAAACTGATCCATAGTGATATCCATCAGTTTACAAATTGGATCTAAAGTGGTCTCAAATTCGATAGGGAAATCCGCTTTCGTTTTTGTCAAATCTGACAGAACGAGCATAAGTGGATCTTTAAAGTCTTTTGCTGTGAGTTTAGTTGTGTCCATTTTAAAAATCTAACCCGCCCTTACTGATATGAGAAGTATCACCTTCATCCAACATCTTAAAATGAGAATCCATCATCTTCCTTGCAGCGTCTCGGTTTTCTTCATCAGGTAAACCATCTAACCAAGCTCTACTGGCAATCTTCAACAGGTTTTCTGGAATATGACCTTGGTTACATACCAGAAGATCCTGAGCATGACCTAAAATTGAACATACTCCACGGTGACTGAGTTCACCCATCATATCACCATTCAGGATAGCTGCTCTTATAGCTTTGATGACAGCAGCCATTTTCGGGAAAGCACTTGGAGTTTTCTGAACTAATAGTGGGAACTTAGCTTTCAGAATCGGCCCTTCATCTTTCCACTCCATCCAATGGAACTGGAATTTTCTCTCAAATCTATCCAATAAAGAAGCATCAAGTGGATTGGCAGAAATCATTCGGCCACGTTCATCACCAGAACCAGCAGTATTTGCTGTAGCAACAAGGTAAGTTTTTGGAAGTACCTTGTAAGTATCACCAGCAGGGCCATCAACACGGCCTTCAATGGAATCTGTGATAAGTCGGAGATGTTCCCCTTGTTCTCTGTCAGCCCTGTCAAAATCTGTGAGCAGAATCATGTAAGGGATTTGACGACCTGATTCGGTTAGATATCCATCACGAAGGGCTTTAATGACAGCCCCCTCTTCCCAGAAGGTTTCTTTCTCATTGAAACTTCGAGTGAAGAACCAAGCCTCAATATCAGTTCCAGGTTTCACTTGTTTGATGATAGCTGGGGTTCGGGTTAGTGCTGACCAAGCATGAAACAGAGCATCTTTACCTGTTCCAGGCATCCCCCATATGTACTGAGAACGACAAAATTTAAGAGCAGTTACAGCATGTTGAATGTCATCACCTAACATCCCCCTAGTTGGGATAGCATAATGAGCAGGTAGGGGGAGACAAGCAGAAGCAGGGACATCTGGATTAACAGCAAACTCAATCTTAGCAAACTTTATAGTAAGATCTTTAGGATCGATTGGGTGTGCTCGACGAGTGTTTTTTGTTAAGTTTTGATAAGAATCCAACAGACGTTGGCTTGTAATAGGGGCACCTGGATATTTATCCAAATACTCTTGAGTTGTTAGATCGTGTTCTTCCAATAGATGGGGTACAAGGTAATCTTTTTCCTTATGCCCGCAAATTTTACATTCTATTGTTTTGAGTGCTGTTGCCATATTAACTCCTACATTCGATTCAATAAGTTCAGTCAGTTCTACCCTCATACACTCCAACAACCCACGACTTGGAGAAACTAAGCCGTTTTTTTATTTTATTTTAATGGCTTAGTTCTGTTAAGTTGTGGGTTGTTGATATAAGCGGGTAATAAACCTGTGAATGATTTAAGGAGATTTGGATGTCAAAAGAGAACAAAAAACTCATAATGTTAAAAGGTGCTAATTACCGTAGGACTCATAAACATTCTGTTATTAGTATTTTAGGGACTGATACCCCTGATGTATTCAGTCGTGGTTTTATGTTTTTCAACCAAGATCGTTGGACAACACGATTCCTTATAAAGCATATGTGTGAGTGGGCAGAAGACAATCCTGAATGTGTTCCTGTCAAAAAAGATGTAGCAAGCTGGGTTGATGAAGCTAACTCTGATGCTGCTCCTCACCGTGAAATTGTAATTGCCAATACTCCTGACCTGCTTCCTATCAGAATAGCAATGGCTCTAACAGGTGGGGCTTATCATGAGGCTTTCCATTCAAAGTATTCCTGCCGACGTTCTCTAAAAACAGATGAGATTGCTAAGATAGTTATCCCTCGTTGGGCTAAAGTGAAAGACTGGTCAAAACTGACCAAATCCCTTTTTGAATGGACTAATATCATTGAGGATATCAGGATTGAACGCTGTGGGCGTAAAGAATTTGAAGGTGTTTTTGTTAAATTATGTGACCTTCAGGATTTCATCTTAGCTATGGAGAAGAAAAGCCAAGATGAGGGCAAAGCCCAAATGGAAAAGACAGGCCAGACTGGTCCTACTGAATCTCAATGTACAATGTCTATCATTACAAGAGCCTTCCGAGACTTAGGTCTTGGTTACAATACTGAAACCCAACGTGATGCCGTTGAAGGTTACAAAAAAGAAAATATTGAAGCCTGTGACATGGTCTCCAAAGGGCCACTTAGACCTCTGGTAGATGACTGTATCAAACTAAAAGATGATGATGACATAGGATGCCTGACTAAAGCAATGGATGTTCTAGCTCTCATTGGTGATCTGGCTGAACAGAATGAATCTGACCAAGAAAATCAACAACAGGGTGCTGGAGATGGGGAAACTAAATGCCCCCAGTGTGGTGCTGAGGCAGATAAACTCGTAGTACGTCCCAAATCTGACGGTCGTGGTGGCAAAGTCAAAGGAAAAGGCATTGTCACTTGTACTGTTTGTGGGTACCAAGAAGAAATCGATATACAACTGAAAAAAGAAAAACCTCAAGATGGTCAACAGCCCCAACCACCTCAGAAAAGTCCGAAGTTTGAAGGGTTCGATCCCGAAGACTTTGAGAGTGATGAAGACGGTGAAGGTCAAGAGGGTGAAAGCCAAGAGGGTGATGGTGAAGAAAGCCAAGAGGGTGATGGAAAATCCTCTGGTAAACCTGATGACAAATCTGATGAAGACGGCTCTGATGAAGACGGCTCTGATGGTGATGGTGATGAAGAAGGTGATTCAGACAATGAAAGTGACGGATCTGGATCAGGTAAAGATGGTGATGAAGACTCCGATGAAGAATCAGACGGGTCTGGTAAAGATGGTGATGAAGAAGGTGACGAAGACGGAGATTCTGAGGGTTCCAGTAAAGGCTCTGATAAAGACGGTGACGAGGATGAGAGTTCCGAAGGTCATCCAGGTGAAGATGGTGACTCAGAAGATGGTGAAGATGGTAATGGAGAATCTGAGGATTCTGAAAACTCCCCTGATGGAACCGACGATGGAGACCCTGATGATGAAACCCAAACAGGTGATAGTGAAGGCGGTTCTGAATCTGACCAACACCAAAATGCTGCTGGTGGTTATGAGTTTGATGAAAAACCATTGAAGGGTAACGATTGGTCAAACATTGCAGAAGATGCAATGGAAGATGCAGCTGCCGAAAAAGATACAGGCATCAAAAATAACAACTCAGCCCTACAGGATGGGTTTGAGACTGTTCAGGATAAAGAAGATAAAAACACCAAGTTACAAGATGGTGAACAGATCTGGAAACCATATGATCCAGGTCTGGATAGAATTGAATTTGTAAGACCTTCTGGTCAAGGTAAAGAATATGATCGGGAACAAGCTGGCAATGTCATAAAATCGGTCAAATCCGAGGCTGCTTTTTTCAGAGCACGTTTACGTTTGGTAATCAAATCTCTCGAAATGACCAGCACACATCATGGAGTGCCTAAAGGACGTAGAATGTCCAACAGGTTCCTCGTGGATTCTAAAATCAGCCTGAGAGCAAAACAGAGTCCTACAAAAGCCTATTACAGAAAAGGCCAAACGATTGATATGACCATGGCTGCTGCTGTTGTCATTGATGAATCTTCCTCAATGGATCATCTCTTAGAGCTGGCAACTCGAATGATGGTGGCTATTGTAGAACCTTTAGATAATCTTGGTTGTGCAACAATGGCTTGTGGATTCAGGAATGGATATCGAGCAGCTCACCGTCAACGTAATGACTTAAAAATTGATTCTGCTGAATACAGTAAAGGATATCACCGTTTTGATGGTGTTAGAATTGATGTTTTCAAAGCATGGCACGAACGGTTCAAACCTGTACAGTGGAGATTTGCTAATACCCAAGCTACGGGTAGTACACCAATGTCTGATGGTGTTGAGTATGCCCTTCAAGAATTGAGTGTAAGAGAAGAAGCTCACAGATTCATGTTTGTTGTCACTGATGGTTGCCCTGATGGTGGTCATGAGCCGATTATCAAACGTCAAATCAGGATGGCTCGTGAAGCAGGTATTCATATCATTGGTGTAGGTGTTGGATCAGGAGCTCAATATGTTAAAGGTCTGTTCGACGATTATGTATATTCTGACAAGATAAAAGACATCCCCAAAATGCTGATTATTAAACTGAATGAACTGGCTGATGTACGTGGTGGCCGTCGAGGTAGGAGAGTAAAGAGAAACTAATGGAAGATTTAGCAAAAAAACAAAACTATATAGGACCATCCGATGATCTGGAGATGATCCAAAGTACCTTGAGCCATATCATGTGGAATTATCCTGCATCAGACAACCTTGATTATGTTTTCGGGAATCGGTACGGGAAACCAACCAGAGAAACGAAGACCAAGAAAACCTGGAAGTGTCCTAAATGGACAGTTTCCATTGCACGAACTACCAAGACAATGACTTTAACTTGGGAGCCTAAATGTGATGATTTGGAGACGGCTTACGATCTGGCTCAAGAGTTTCGTTTAGAGATCGGTGTTAGTGGCACTCAAAAACTCTTGTCAGGCAGAGAAGAAGCTGCATTACTTCGAGTAGGCTTTGAATCCATGGCCGACCACCAGTTGAAGTTGTACCCAATGTCTCAAGATGAGTTGAAGAAATTCGTCCTTCGTTACATGGAAGGTTTGATCTTCACTGACAGGCATTGCAGTGGCAGTAGTCCAGGAATGGTTTTCATGCCTCTGATGTTCGGTGCTTTGGAGATCCCTAAAGATGTAATGGCATTGATCGAGGATAAACTTCCACCAGAACCTGATGAAGAACCTAAACTGCCTGAGAGACCTGCAGTTCCTGCATACCCACAGAAGCCTGATAAACCAACAATACCCCCTGAAATAAAAGCAGATCCTGCTATTTTGGAAGATCTTGTAAGCCAAGTTGGGTTTCAACAGGCAACTAAAGAGAAGATAGAGATTTATACAGCAGATATCAAGGCTCAGAATGATAAGCAAGATGGTGAATTCCTTGACAAATTGAATGACTGGATGGATCAATGTGAAAAGATTGATGCCCAGATTAAAGAACTGAAAGCCAATCTTGCAGAAGATCGGAAACAATATGACATTGAAAACCAAGATTTCGATAAGATAGTAGCAGACTGGGATTTAGCCAGCCTGAAGCGGAATCTTGCTTGGAAAGGTGTGGTAACAGGCCACAATGTAAATTTGGGTATAGTATGGGAAGATTACTCGGAAGCCGGCCCACGTAGTGTAAACGGGCTTCCGTGCTTCATGTCTTGTAAATTTATGAGTAAGTCTGATTGGAAAAGGGCTTGCACAGCTATTGAAAAAGAGCAGAAACGTAGAGATAGGATGACATTATGAGAATCACGCACGAGTTAGCTGCCCATAAGCAGACAGTTATTAAAGTCCAGTTCGACCGACAGTCCCCTGATGCAGATACACCTACACTTGAAGTTGTGTATTACGTCCATTTTCCAGAGGATATGTCCATAACGGACAATACCAAAGTTTTAGTTCAGAGGTCAGTAACCCGAACAGATACCAGAGAAACAATGGAACTGACGGATGAAGAAAACATCAAGGTGATGGAAGAAGCTGCTGAATATGCTGCTGGTTTGGGTTACCAGGACTTTTAATCGGAGTAGATAATGACTCGAAAAGAACTATTAAAAAGAGATACCCTTTACCATCTTAGGATGGCTAAAGATCATCTTCTGGTTTTAAATGCAAACTATGATGAAGGTAGTATGGAAAAACTCCATGATCTCAAAGACATTTTTGAGGCAGTTTCAGAGGTGTCAAGCCTAGCAGAAAGTATTTCTAATGATTCTTAGTTAGGGTAAGATAACATGTGCCGACATAGCTCAGTTGGTAGAGCAACTGATTCGTAATCAGTAGGTGGCCAGTTCGATCCTGGCTGTCGGCTCCATTTTATTAAGGTGGTAGTCAATGAAAACGGAAGTCTTACAAGTAAATCGTCACCATCCTGAAAGGGATATCATATCTAAAGCTGCTGATGTCATCAAAGCTGGTGGCCTTGTAGCTTTCCCTACCGAAACTGTGTACGGTTTAGGCTGTGACGTGTTTGACGTTGAAGCCTTGGATAACATCTTCAAAGCAAAGGGGAGACCATCAGACAACCCCTTTATCGTTCACATCTCAGATAGTAACCATATCCACATGCTTGCAAAAGATGTCCCCGGTGTTGCTGAGAAACTGGCAGCCATATTCTGGCCTGGTCCTTTAACCATAATAATGAAGAAAAAGGATTGTGTACCTTTAAAGGCCACTGGTGGCATGGACACTGTAGCAATAAGAATGCCCTCCCATCCTGTAGCCTTGAACTTGATAGCAGCGTCAGGGACATTTATAGCGGCCCCTAGTGCAAACATATCAGGTCTGCCAAGTACAACCAGATTCTCACACGTACAAAAGGATCTCCTTGGGAAAATAGAGATGATCCTGGATGGTGGCCCTGCAAACATTGGTGTTGAATCCACTGTGATAGATGTAACTACAGAAACCCCCACCATCTACAGACCAGGTGGAGTTACTAAGGAGTCCATAGAGGCTTTGATTGGTCCAGTGTTGGATAAAGACTCGTCAGGAGACCCTTCACGTTCACCTGGCACTCGATACAAACATTACAGCCCACAAGCAGAGGTTGTACTTATTGAGCATGATGCCCTTGACCTCACTGAAAAGTATTTTGAACCTGAAACAGGCATCAAAGTGGGCTTCATAGGCTATCAGTTGTTAAGGAGTTTAAAAAAGAATAGTGATATTACATACCGTATTTTGAAACAAGACCCCCAAGACTATGCCAACAACATCTTTGATTTGTTCAGGGTGTTCGATGAATTTGGGGTAAATAAGATTGTGATACAAGGTTTATCAGCCGATGGTCTTGGCAGTGCTGTTATGGATCGTTTGAGAAGATCCGCTACTGTCATAGTTAAACATGAAAAGAATGGAGTATGTCATGAGTAAATGTATAATATCTTTTATAGACCCAAAAAACCCAGACGGATCAAGAGACGGCTTTGAAACAGAACAAGGAAAACCTCTCGGAGATGTTCTTGTTACACATGGGACGAAAAACCTGGTAGCCAAGTTCAATGGTAAGATTATTGATATGGAAACCATAGTTACAGAAGACATGATCCTTGAAGAAGTCAGTGCTGCCGAAGTACTTGACGTTACCCGCCACACTTCATCACATATCTTGGCTCAGGCTGTAAGCAGACTGTATAGTGATATTGATATTGATCTTGCAGCAGGACCGCCTGTTGACGACGGGTTCTACTATGATTTTGATACAGAGTATAAATTTAGCCCTGTAGACTTCGAGAAAATCGAAGCTGAAATGAAAAAAATCATTGCAGAAAACATCCCCATCACCCGCTTCGAGTTGTCTAAAGAAGAGAGTTTGGAACTCTTGGAAAAGATGAAATCCCCTCTTAAAATGGAGATGGTTACTGACAAAGTTGGTGTTGGTGATGTTTCCAGTTTCTACAAACAGGCTGATTTCACAGACTGGTGTAAAGGACCGCATGTTCCATCTACAGGTTATATCAACCCTGACAGTTTCAAAATAAAGTCCGTTGCTGGTGCTTATTGGATGGGTACACCAAAACAGCTTCAACGTATCTATGTATATGCTTTCTCCAACAAGGAAGAACTTGATGCCCACCTTGCAATGCTGGTAGAAGCTAAGAAAAGAGACCACCGAACACTGGGAAAAAGTGAAGAGCTTGATCTATTCAGTTTCCATAAGGAAGCTCAAGGTTTCCCGTTCTGGCATGGCAATGGTACTGTGATATTTGATAACGTCCTCAACTTCTGTAAAGAAATGAACTTTAAACGCGGATTTGAGGAGATCAGAACAGCAACCTTGTTGAATAACGATATGTGGAAAAAAAGTGGTCACTGGGATAACTACAAAGACAAGATGTACGCCACTACGATCAACGAGAAGGACAATGAAATGTCCTCTGACCGTATTATCGACTATGCTGTCAAGCCTATGAACTGTCCTGGTGGCACTTTGGTTTACAAAGACCATCATTATTCCTACAGGGATCTGCCTGTCAAGATGGCTGAGTTTGGTTTTGTCCATCGTCATGAACAGTCTGGTGAACTCCATGGGTTGACTCGTGTAAGAGGCTTCACTCAGGATGATGCTCATATCTATTGCACTCCGTCACAGTTGAATGATGAAATCATCAACGTGATTGACCTGGTTCATAGCACTTACAGTGCCTTTGGTTTCCTGGACTACAAAGTGGAACTGTCCACCAGACCTACTAACTCCATTGGTACGGATGAGCAATGGGAAGCTGCTGAAGCTGCTTTGAGAAATGCTTTGGATGTGAAAAAGATGGATTACACTGTCAACGAAGGAGACGGTGCTTTCTACGGACCTAAAATTGATTACCACCTTAAAGATGCCATCGGACGTTCATGGCAGTGTGGAACAATCCAGGTTGATTTCTCCATGCCTGAGAGATTCGGTTTAAATTACATTGCTGAGGATGGCACCAAGCAAACTCCTATCATGATCCACAGAGCTATTCTGGGATCTCTGGAACGCTTCGTTTCAAACCTTATCGAGCATTATGCTGGAGCAATGCCAACGTGGTTAGCCCCAGAGCAGGTTCGTATTCTGCCGATCAGCAGTGAAAAGTTCGGTGGTTATGCAAATGAGATTAAAGACATTCTTCGTAGCCAGATGATCCGTGCTACTGTTGATGATAAAGATGAGAGCCTCCAGCACAAGATCCGTCTGGCTCATGGCATGAAAGTACCCTACATGCTTATCGTGGGTAAAAGAGAAGTAGAGCAACGCACTGTTTCTGTGAGGAGACGTGATGATAAAACAGTGAAGTCTATCACCATTGAAGAATTCACTGAACTGATCCTCAAAGAAAATAAAGACCGTTCTTTAACATACTATATTGGTTAATTGCTTTTTGGCCGTCATAACTCAGTTGGTAGAGTAGTTGATTTGTAATCATCATGTCGGCGGTTCGACCCCGCCTGACGGCTCCAATAGGCCTCGGTAGTCCAGTGGTAGGGCACTTCCTCGGTAAGGAAGAAAGGAGGGTTCGATTCCCTCTCGAGGCTCCATTTTAAACAATAGGTGGTGTCATGAATGTTTTTTACAAGATAAATGCAGAAGATAATGTAGCTACAGCCCTTATTATGGATGAAGCTGCCATATGTAATTCTTGTGACACTCCACCTGAGAAGTTTTTAGAAGCTGGTGTTCCCTACCCTCTTTTTGAAGAGGGTAGAGGGGAGATCGGTACTCTCACCCCCAATAAAACGATAGCTTCTAACACCAAAGTTGCTATCACAGCAATCCTTAAAGATAAGAACATCATAAAATTCAATGCTCCTATTGGTTATGCCTCTCAGGATATTGCCGTAGGGGATGTTGTTCATGTCTGTAATGTTGTTTTAGAGAATGAAAAGGTTAAAGAACTTCTGGAACCTTTCATGTCAACGAACAAAAACAGTATGGCTGAAGCCGACCATACTATCCAACCAAAAGAAAGCCTGAAAATCACGGATATAAAAATAACTGACAAACGCCTTGGGAAACAGATGAAGGACACCTTTACCAAAGATGTTCATTTAGGTATTGCCTGCTCAGTTATTCCTGAAGGAGCTTCCATCAGAATTGGTAACATGATTGACATCAAGAAACTGATTTTGGACAAAGAAAAGAACAATAAAAGTCTACAAAGAAAACGTGAAACCATTCTTAATTTTTATCGTTTCCTAAATAATGATTTAGGGTTGAACGATTTGAAAGGGTAGGTGAAACATGACTATGAAAGGTTATTTCAGACAAGGTAAAAGTTTCGGTATCCGAAACCACCTTCTCATAATCCCTACTGTCTTCTGTGCCAATAACGTCGTTAATCAAATTGCTGACCATTTCAAAGATAAATCCTTTGGAGAACATAACGAAAATTACTGTGTAGCCGTTAATCATGGGGCAGGGTGCTGCCATACTGGTTTAGATGAAACTGTTGCCTTCAGGACGCTCTTAGGGGCTGCTAAACACCCGAACGTGGGAGCTGTCCTCTTGGTTAGTTTAGGTTGTGGCCAGTTTTGTTGTGATGGTTTTCAAGATAAAGCCAGTAACATGGTAAAACGTATGGCTGACATCGGATTAGTTGCCGATGATCTCAATATTCAAGCTACAGGTAATACAAATTCCTGTATTGAACAAGGCATAGAAAAAGTAGAAGCACTTCTTAAAAAAATCAGTGGTAAAAAAAGAACAGAAATAGGCTATAGTAATCTCACAGCAGCCATCCTTAACGGTGGTTCTGATCCAACATCAGGTTTGTTTGCTAACCCTGCTGTTGGACACTTCACCGATGCCATGATCCAAAAAGGCGGCTCTGCTGTATTCTCCCAGACAAGTGAACTGTTGGGTGCAGAAGAATATTTCTTCAAAAAAACTAAAAAAGAGGCTGTAGCTAAACTCAGGAACATGATAGGTTTCTATGATAATGTTACGAAGGCTTTAGTAGACCACTCGAAAGAAAGTGAACCAACACCAGGTAATATCAACAGTGGGATCTCTACACTTACTGAAAAATCTATGGGCAACTCCCGTAAAATTGGCCATGAGGAGACGATACAGATTCAGAAAGTATTGGCTTATTCTCAAAAGATCCCTAATTATCCAGGACTTTATTTCATGGATGGTCCAGGTCAAGATCTCTTATGTATGACAGGGATGCTCATTGGAGGCTCCCACCTTGCAATGTTTACCACAGGTATCGGTTCACCGCTTGGATCTGCCTTAGCTCCTGTGATAAAAATTACGGCCAACAAGCAGACTTATGACATGTTAGATGGTAACATGGATGTTTACATCCCTAAAGAAGACATCTTCAACAAAGGGAAGTTCTTGAAAGACATAGCTCATGAGTTACTGACCCCTTTATTTGAGTCTGTAGTGTCTGGGGAGACCCAAACAAAATCCGAAATTATGAAGCAACGAGATTTCGGAATACGTCAAATGTGGTTATTACTTTAGATTTTTTATTGTTTTTGGCTTAGTTTTCCTGTATCGTGGGTTGTTGTTATAAGAACAGATGATCTTTCATAACTAAATATTGGGGCTGAATTGGATTCGACAGGGTATTGAAGTCGATGGGATGCATGCCGTAGATAGTCTAGGCTACGTTAAAACGGACTAAACTTTTAATTGCCAACATGGGATTTGCCCAAGCAGCGTAAGGCTGCTTTGTTCTGCTTGATCGGGTCACCGGATCGAGATCAGAGCATCAGAAACAGGATGACTGGATACACCCACGCAATCTAAGGGCAGGGTGGTCGAGAAAGCACTTAGGACTTCACCAGGAGGGTTTGTTCTTTCTATACTGTGTGTCGTACATGGAAACGAACTAAGCATGTAGTATCTCCCGAGAGAGATGCTTTGGACGAGGGTTCGATACCCTCCAGCTCCAGTCTGGCAATACAAATAACCTCCACGCGGTGCCGGATGGGAATCTACTGAACGTAGAGCTAATAATTTGTAGGAAGACTATTAAATGGAAGTGGTTTGTGAACAATGTGGGAAATCTTTTAAAATTCTTCATAAGGAATATAACCGAATTTTAAAATTGAGGAGAAATTATTTCTTCTGTGGTCCGTCATGTAGTATTTCTCACAGTAATCAAAACCGACATGATTCTGATGCTAGTAGGTTAAATCCAAATAACCGAAAAGATGAATTTTCTCCTTTTCGTTGGTTCTTGGGAAGAATTAGGAATCGTCCTAAAAAAGGATCTTCAGATATTGATGTTTTATTTTTGAAAGGGTTGTGGAAAAAACAAAAAGGAATATGTCCATTTACCGATTTTCAAATGATTCTCCCAAGAGATACTGCTGGATGGCCAAAAGGGAAAAATATAAAAAATGCCAGTTTGGACAGGATTAATTGTAGTAAAGGGTATATAAAAGGAAATGTACGGTTTGTATGTTTCATGGCTAATATTGCCCGAAGTGATTTCAGTGATATTGAAATGATTAAATTCTGTAAAGCTGTAAGTTGTACTTTGAAAAATAAAACTGGAGTTGAAGGTTCGATACCCTACGGCTCCACCATATAAAATTACCGGTGTTTGATGCCCTAGAGGGAACTTGCACTGGTGAGAGCCAAAAGTAAGAGTAAGGTGTGGATAGATTAGCCTGTTTTTCCTCCATGTTGGTGTAGGAAAAACAGGAGATACGTTGTCTGTGTCATATCGTGCGATGGGGTGCCAACTAAACCCTGCTTTCGGTTCTGTATTTTAAATTTGCCAAGAGTCCGACCTCAAGGGCATTCCTGAACTACCAAAGGGTACTCCCGTCATAACCACACGGCCACCTGGAGAGCTATTCAGGAATCACGAGCAGGGAAGGGTTGGTTACCCGCTCTTGGCAATACTTTTTATTTAATTCTTGGTAATACCCTGGTATTGGGGATTCTGCTTTAGAGTCCCACCGTCCCCCCGAGTGGCAGAGTGGGGTTTCCAGTATCAGGTTATTATCAAGAGCTTATTCATCGGCAGAGGAGGTCTGTGGTAGATTATTCCCAAGAACCTGCCTTTCCCGCGGGCTAAACCAGCCTGTTCTGTCCGTCGGACAGACCTTCCCAGTTAGGTGAACTGGTGACAAAAATAACCAAGCCTTATCTTTGATAGATCAAGGACGGTAACTTATCTACCTATGATTTGCTCTAGGTAAGCTCGATGTGTTCAATGCTAGATAATGTTATCAACAGGGAAAACCACTCGAAAGGGTGACGATGCGGTGCAAATCCGTACCTTGGTCAATGATTCAGAGTTAGTAGTAGATAGGAGTCAAGAGATGAAGCTGATCTTTTGGCTCCTATTGTTTTTTATGGGTTAAATTGCCTCTTGGGGTAATATAAAATAGGAGGTTGATATGCTATTGAAAAAAGGGTCCATGGGACCAAAGGTTAGAAAACTTCAAGAAGGTCTGAATCTTTTAGGTCATACCCTCAGTGTCGACGATGATTTCGGTTCAGGTACTAAAAGGGTTGTAGAAGAATTCCAACATGATCATGGATTATATGATGATGGTGTTGTTGGTTACGATACAGCTTCAATGTTCGATAGAGAACTCAGAAAACTGGATGATGAAAAAGCCTTACAATATCTTCTGTTGGAGACGTATGTTCCAGTAGCTGAATACTTGCCTGTAGAACCAGTTATGATGAAGTGGGCTAAATGTCCAGCAGACATTTTTCCTGGACGAGATGGTTATGACCACCTTCAACTCAGGGAAGATGTAGCTAATGCTTACATGGATCTTTATAATACAGTCCATGAACTCGGTGGTATTCTGACAACGGCTGGTGGGAAACGGACTTTATCCACTCAAACTAATGCCAGCAGATCAAAAACCAGCTTCCATTACACAGGTCGAGCTTTTGACATGGCTGTGCCTACAGGGATGCAGAATGTCAAAACTGATCCTTATGTGATCGTGGGGAGTGAGGAGAGTAGATACTGGAATGTTTGGTGTTGTTCTAATTTACCTATAGAAGAACTGCACCATCTTACCAAACATATGGATGTTCGTGTTACGGACAGACTTACTGGAACTCAAATGTCCAGAGGGTTAGTTAAGGAAGTTGAGACCAGAGGTGTTTTCTTCTGTTTCACTGAGCTGGCTGATCTATTTGGGTTCAAACGTATCAAGGCAAGAAGAAGTTTCTTTGTTCAGAAGGTTTACAGCTCTGCAGAGTGGTGGCACTTCCAGTATGAAGCAGGATTGGCCAAAGGGATCTCTGAGTTTGGCCGTGAACTATTGAAAATTTACACCCCAGAGGAAGCCGAGAAGTTTATTTATTGGGATACAGTCAAGGACTTGAAGTACGGAAAACACTGGGGTTGAAATAAAATAAATAAAATGGCTTAGTTTTGCTGAGTCGTGGGTTGTTGTAGTAAGAACAAGAGTTCATTGAAAAACAAATACCAGTCGAAAGACTGATTAGAGCCATGCTGGATTAGCCTCCAGATAGTCGGGCGGGAACCCCGATGAAGTGAAGTGGTTTAGCTACCATAAAACATCGTCCCGAAGCTGAGGTACAGCCGTGGGTGGGGACATCTACGTTAGTGAGAAGCAGTGGAGCAGGTCAACCGTGAACTAAGGTTAGTGATTTAGAGTATTAGGCTAATACTCAAAAAGATCTAATTGGAAAAACCTGTGTTGAAACCGTTATCACAGTGTTCCCGTTTTCTTTAGTGGTACCCCTAACGCGTGAGTAAAAGCTGGAGTTGGTCTGTTTACGAATTATTTACTGTGGAATCTCAAGTTGTATTTACAAAGGGCGTCAGTTTCCCTATAATCTGGCACTACAAAAATAGGGTGGTGGAGAGGTGTAACACCATGTTGCTCCCCTAACGACCCTCCCCGTAGGCAAAACTACGGATGGGATGTTGATGCCCGTCAGGATTCGTCCTGGCGGGTATTGTAGTTTATGAACCTTTTTACTAAAACATATCAGAAACATGTTGGCCGAAGGCATGGGGTCTCCAGAGATGTTTTCCTCATCGGTAAATATGCCTTCAAATTTGCTTCCCCTCGATATGGCTACGATAAATTCCTTCAGGGATTACTGGCCAACATGCAGGAAACCAAATTCTCCAAAGCCCACTGGCCAGAATTATGCCCTGTGTTATGGAGTTCTGTTGGGGGTTTCTTGATAATAATGCCTAAACTCCGAGAGCTCTCCTTAGAAGAATATCTCAAATTTGATTATGAGGGGTTTACTCACACAGATAGTTATGTGGTCCCTGTAGAAGATAAGCCTGAATCATTCGGATGGCTTGCTGGGAAAGTGGTTGCCATCGATTATGGAAATTAAAAAACCACACCTTGCATAAAAAGGAATCCTGGTGTATGATGCCTTCTGATAGGAGGTTGCTCAATGGGTACTATAAAATACCAACAAAAATTAGACCCTGATGATATTATTGGAAAAAAGCAAGGTAAGCTCCTTGTCCAATCTTTTCTTGGGAAAAAGCCATACTTCAGTAAAAAGGGTAAATTTTGTGGATATGATTACATCTATCAATGCCTTTGTGACTGTGGGAAAACTGTTGAAGTTAAACGGATACGTCTTCTGAAAACCCTCTCTGTACAATCCTGCGGGTGTCTTAAAACCCAGAACATGTCCAAACAAGCTAATCCTTATTGGAAAGGGTGGGGAGATATTAGTGGGACTATGTGGGGAGCTATTCGTCATAATGCTAAAGTTAGGAACATATCTTTTGATATAACTATTGAACAGGCATGGGGTCAATTTGAGCAACAAGGGGAGCTATGTAATATGACTGGTGTTCCTCTAATTATTGCTCCTAAAACAAGTGGGGTAAATTCTGTGTCCAGGACAACAGCATCTTTAGATAGAATTAATAATGACCTTGGGTACACTGTTAAAAACATTCAATGGGTACACCAAAATATCAATCAAATGAAAAATGTTTTTACAATCGACAGATTCTTAGAAATTTGTCGTGCTGTAACAGATCATATTAATGGTGTGCCTAATACAACCCCCGATTATAAATATCCAGGATCAAAACCTAATAAAAATTGGCGGGGTTGTGGGGATATTAGTGGTTATTTATGGTCCAGAATTAAAGGGAAAGCTAGAGATCGAAATATATCTGTAACTGTATCACATCAAGACATCTGGGAACAGTTTTCTAAACAAAAAGGTAGATGTGCTTTGACAGGGTGGACATTAAACCCTGTAACCCGTAAACATAAACTTACAGAACAAACAGCTTCATTAGACCGTATTGATAATACAAAAGGTTATGATAAAGATAATATCCAATGGGTTCACAAGAATGTAAACCGAATGAAATATGTATACAGTACAGACGAAGTTGTACAATGGTGCCGGAAAATTACTAAGTATGCAGCACAACAGGAATTAAGTGCCACAGGAGTTATCACTACAGAGCCATAAACAGCCTCTGTAACGATAAAAGCCACCCAGGGTACACTTGGGTGGCTTTATTAGTTTATGGCGGAGATGGAGGGACTCGAACCCCCAGACGACTTTCACCGTTTACTTGTTTTCGAAACAAGCTCCTCATCCAGCCGGATCATCTCCACAGTGAGAGATTGAAAATACTCCCTCACAGCGTGACCATTCAAATGTAAATCCAGGTTTTACAAACCAGAGAACTTCATTAGGAAATTCACACATTAGGAACTTGGTGAATTCTATGTCTTCACCAACAATAGTCAGTACAACATCACCGATAACTTCCATAACTACTACTGATTCCGTCCAGTTCTCACTCATGTGAAATAAGTGTACACAAGGACTGGGAGTGCAGTAAGAATAGTCGTAACCAGGCAAAACAGGAAGGGGTCTTCTTTGAACGTGTCTTTTAGTTTCTTAATCATTTTCTATCTCCTTGTTATTAGGGAACCTTTTTTCCCGAAATTATCTTTCCATTCTGTAAATGTACCAGAAACAAGATTTAAACCCCGACTCTTTCGGCAAGAGGGGCATTCATTTGCCATCCCAAAACCCGTGGGTGAGAAGTCTGAAGTCCAACCACACTCAGGACAACGGAACCAGTGCATTTTAGAGACACCTGAAGGCCAGCCATTTGGCTTTTTTTCAACCATTATTTTCCGTTCCTTTGTTGTCTACGATAATTCTGAAGGGTTTTCCTAGTATTCTCTCGAGCTTTTTCTTTTTTCCTTATCTTATCAAAATGTAAAGCAATATCTACACTTTCATCAGTAGGAAGTTGATAGCCTTTTCTAAATTTATTTTGTTTCTTCTTTTTCATAACACCTCAAAATAAATGGTATGCCTGGTCTGGTGTTTGAACCCATATTATTCTTGCTTCGGAGGCAAGTGCCATATCCATTAGGCGACAAGACTGAGCTACAAGCATTTAATCACAGGATCTCTCTGTATTATCATCTAAAGCCAAAATATTGAAACCCTTTGGAGGATTCTCAACAGAATAGTACATATATACAACATTAGCATAAGGAAGATGTTTACTCAAAGCTGTAGTAATAACAAACTCCAAGTCTTTTAAATCCCTACCCCAATTAAAAGCTCTGGATATGAAGTCAGGATTAGTTTCCAAAATGTTATCCATGAACCCCATTGCACAACAAACTTTCTTATTCCTTTTGAAAAAATACAAGTTTTCTGCAAAGGGTGGCATGAGTTCACCAAACCGATTACAATGAAATCCTAACTCCTGTAGG
>Ga0307928_10001525_pt1 | contig 17576 bp, 10 predicted proteins | sample AceLakmetagen232_FD_201815 | JGI IMG/M metagenome (GOLD analysis project Ga0307928, IMG submission 201815) | Saline water microbial communities from Ace Lake, Antarctica - #232 | ecosystem: Environmental > Aquatic > Non-marine Saline and Alkaline > Saline | place: Antarctica: Ace Lake... | reverse complement strand
TGGAATGAAAATGCTTCAACCTCTGTGTCAGATACATATATAGAATTAATAAGAGTATCATAAAAAATAAATAATAAAATGAATACATACACATACAACGTTTCTCAAACCGCAGATGATAAAGTAGATTGTGATAGACTAAATCAGGAAATTAGAGAATCATCAATAATTATTTCTTTGTCTTATACATCTGTGGCGAATGCTATTATTTCAGTAGTTTTTAAAGCGGAATTATCTACTAAAGATAAAGCATCTTTAGATACAATTATTGCTGATCATACCGGTGAACCGGTAGGTGAGCCGATTCAAATAGTCAAAGCTGAATTATTAACTGAACATTTAAAGTTTGTAGAAGCAGGTGATACTACTCAAGCAATGTATTGTGCAAGATCTCTTATTATTGATGTTTCTCAAGGAGAATCTTTAAAGATATCAGATTTCACTTTCCCATTCGATATTGCTCTTATGAGCGGTACTCTTGGGGTTGCCGAAGATATGGTAGGAGATGAGTTTTCAGTAGATGTTGGGCCAAATACTTTAATAGGAGCTTTAATCGCCCCAATGAGTGTTGGAGATACTTCAATTTACGTTTCATCCACAGTTATAGAAAATATTAAAAAGGGATTTTATTTTGGACTTTATAATAGTGGAGGAGATACAGGAACTGAGTTAGGACAAATTATTGATATAGACTCAGTTAATTCATGTCTTACAATGGATTATCCAGTAGATGTTTCTGCAAATGCAATGACTCCAGTTGCTATGTGCGCTAAAATTGTTCCAGAACTATATTTACATGATATGACAAAAGTGGAGATTGGAAAAGACTTACCAACAGGACAAAGAATTCCAAAAAATGTTCCAATTCGTGTCACATATCTTAATAATAATGGAGTAGCGAAAAAAGTTTCTTTTTTCATAGAATATTTATACTAAAAGTTACGACATATTAAATATTTTGAAAGGGACTTAGGTCCCTTTTGATTTTGAATAAATAATAAAAATAACTAGACCTAATGGCAACGCGTTACCAATTTATATTTACGAATAATACAGTTGGGATTACCACCATTCTATTTAAAAATCAAAACCCTATTTTAAATGTAGAAAAAATTGCATTTTATAAGGAAACTGAATTAACTGGTAGTTGGTTGAAAAAAGAATACAGGTATTCATTTGATGACATAGTATGGTCTACCTGGCGTACATTTACACAAGCTGCTGTTCAAGGATTAGATTTTGCAAATCACCCTAATTTTTATATAGAAGTATTATACACTAGAAGTAATTATAATACCGCTGAAATTGAAGATCTTTATTTATTTTATGATTCAACAGTACCAACTCCACCAGATCCAAGTGTTGGTTTAATTGATGCTGATACTCTTCAAGGGCAACCTGGATCATTTTACTTAGACAGAGCAAATTTCACAGGACCTTATACTGATTTAATTGTTGATAATGTTCCTGACGGTTCAACTGCTGGAGTTTATTCACATAGGATTGATACTTCAATAGGATCTGAATTTTATTTTAAGAGAATTGAAGGTGGTAGCGGAGTTACAATAACTGATGGTTCTAATGGGATTATCACAATTGATAGTTCGGAGGGTGGAGGAACTTCTGAATATTATAATACAAATCCTGTACTCGAAACTGTGGGAGCTATTGGTGCGGGAGAAACATTTTTTGATCCAGCAAAAGATTTTGGGGCTACAATGCAAGCTATGTTTTATCCAACATTAAATCCAACTTTGACTCCTCCTTCAAATGGATTATCACATACTCCATCCGGATATCAAGAAATTGGGGATGTAATAACTGTTGCATTAAGTGCAACATTTAGTCAGGGATTAATCTCTCCACAATATAGCCCAACATCTTCTTCTTATAGAAGTGGAACAGGTAGTACGGTTTATTTCCAAGGACCTGATGTATCTATTGCGATTGGCTCTAATCCTTCTTCTCCACGAAATTATAATGTTACAGGATATGAAGTTTCAATAGGAAACCAAACATGGAATAGTTATTGGGATTATAAAGAAGGTGTACAACCTTATAATAGTGACGGAGATCCATATGACAGTTCATTAGCCCCGGGTCCTACTGGTTCACAAACAACTACCTTTGAAGGAGTTTATTCTATATACGCAACTATTTCAGATATTGCAGATCCAGATGAAAAGTTATTACCCTTAGTTTCGATGTTTGGAAATAATATAGAAATTTCATTACCCTCAGAAACTGGAGGTAACAAACAAAGTTTTGATATTCCAGATGCTTGGTGGGGAGCCCCTACAAATAGGCCTCTTCAAGGAATAGAACAATATAATTATGATACCACTATATGGAATGCACTTATTTTCAACACCTTTACTTCCTCTTCAGTTTCTCATGGGGCTATAGGATATAAAAGATATACATATAATGCTGTGGGAAATATAGGTGATAGACTTATAAGATTAAAATTTTAAAATAAGATATGTCAAGAGATAAAGGAACATTTAACTTATCAGCAAATTACGAACCGCGTATTCAAGTTCCATTGGATGCTAGGATGCTTGTGGGAAATTATACAGATCTTATCGATCCATCTATATGGAAGGATGATGGAGGACTTGTATGGCTTTTTGATGGGGCAATAGTTGTTGTAGCAGAAGATCCATCTGCTGGTATTTATTGGTTAAGGGATTCTGCTAATTATACTAACTACACAAGTTGGGAGATAGCAGGTTCTGCAACTCCATATGATCCTTCTATATTATATTCATATATTGATGGTTCTTTAGCTCAAAGAGATGCTTCCATTACAGATTTATATTCAAGAATTGATATAATTGATTCATCTATAAGTTATTTAGTTAAATGGAATTCTTCTCAAGATTCCTCAATAGAAAGAATTGATGCCAGCATTACAAATCTTTATTCTTTAGTTGGAGATTCTTCAGTTACCGGAGCAATTAATATAGGAGTTGGATCTGCGAATATTTTTGCAGCTATTGATTCTAGTAGAAATATAGAACTTAGGACATTATCAGCTGCTGGAGCTGCGACGGTTACACAAACTGGTGATGATATTATCATTGGTCTAGATGCTTCATTTGCTGGAGAAATTAATTATGGCGATAATGTAGGTTCTGGAGATGCAAGTATTTATGTTCAAAAAGTTGGAGATGCTTTACAATTTAGAGAAATACTCGCCGGAAGTTCTCAGATCATAGTAGATGTTTCTGGTAATCTAATAGTAATTGATGCTTCTATTGATGTTCCTTCTCCTTCTGGAGAATCAATTGATGGTGGCGTATGGATTACAGATATTACTCCAACTTCTGGTGGAAATGTTGGGGATCAAGTTTATTCTTCAGATGGAAATGTTTTAGATTCATGTCTAACAGACGTATCAGCCCTAACAGTACACGTTCTGGCCCTCCCAGGGCACACTAACTATTTACCGGTAGTATCTATTAACTCCAATCCTGTGAGCCTCTCAGAGGGAGCTAATCAACCTTTATGGGATGGCACTTACATTATGGAATATGATTTTTTAGATGCAAGTATCACAGTTCATCATGAAGATGGAGCTCAATGGTCAACAACTGTAGACGCTGATACTCCGGCTCAAGTTTTATCCGCAGAATTTACAGGAGGATATCCAGGCTCTCAAACTGAATTAAAAGCTGGAGATGCATTTGATGTAAGTATTGTAACTGATGTCCCAATAACCTCTGTTGAGGTGGATGGATTTGGCGCATTACAAGCTGGGACATTCTCCGTAAGTGGAACAAATGTAGGATTTACTGCAACTATTGCAAATCAAGGAACTTCTTTACAATCATTAGGAATGAGAATTAGAGTAGTTAAGTCTACAGGATCCACAAGTGTTAATTATTTAAGTTCAAGTCAAGGTTCAGTTGATGGAAAAGATTTAGTGGATCTAGATAACACATATCCTGGAATTAGTTTTGGAACTATTGCATATCCTACTGGTCAATTAGCTATTAAATCTCCAGAAGATGCAAGTGTTGCAAATACAGTTACAAACTATGATACACTAACATATAGTTCTCCATCTGGAGAAATTGGATTTTTTGGAGGAACAGGAACATATCAAAATCCTAAAAGAGTTCAATATACTGGAGGTACTTATAATATTTCTTCCAATAATCTAAGAATTGTGGCGAATAGAGCAGCGAATGACGCAACTACTACTAATAATACAGTAGTTTGGATAGCAAATACTCCAGCAACGCTAAGTGTTTCAAATGGAGCAACTAGATTTATATCTGGTGGGAATGATGGGACGGCAGCCCAGAATCATTCAATTACAATTAATGCGAATGGTCAAAGATTACTAGCCGCTCCAACCCTAGTTAAGGGTTCTGGAGGAACTTGGCAAGGAGGAGGATTTTCTTGGACCGCTCCCGCAACTTCATTTACAAGAGCATTGCAAGTACATGATAATGAAATTAAAGGTGGTTCTACTTGGGGAGCAATTTCGGGAACTAATTTAGCAGGAATTGTAACTTCGACTAATTCTGGAGCAACGATTTATACTCTTGGAGGATTTATAACAAGAGACGTTGCAGTAGGAGCATTTGGAATTCCACCAGCACAAATAAATGTAGAGATAACCGATTATTCAAAAGTTCCTTCTACATTAAATTGGTTTAACGGTGGAAAGCAATTACCTAATAAAAGAATAATTGGAACAACAGCTCCACCAGCTGATCCAAATTCATGGGCAGCAGATTTACTTAATAATAATCCAACAACAATAAATATATTAGATACAGCAACGTCAGGTTCTGTATCCGCACCTTCAACAATTAGAATTAGCGAAAGCGCATAAATAATAAAAGAATAATAATAAATGGCGACATTAGATAGTTTACAATTCGAGATGGAAAGAAGGGTTATACTCTTCAAACCTACCACCACGATGCCGGATTTAACCCAATTAGGGTATAATGCGGATCCCAATCTCGTTGTGACTCCTTCTACGGATGGTGAATTGCTTATTTATTACTCTCCTAACAATACAAGATACGTAAACTATGATGCTTCTGGAAATACTATTCAAGAATGGTATAAACATTCTCAACCTAACGGTTGGAAAGCATTAGGAAGTGGTGGAGGGTCTGTTTATGGAACTGATTCATCTACTTGGCAACTTGATATGGATGCTAGCGGAGTTGTTCTTAAAAACGAAGAAGGTAATTTATCAATACAAAATGTAGATGGGAGTTTATCTACCTTAATTGTTGGTGATTTAAAAATTGATAATCTCACAGGATATTTAAGAGCCGTTGATGGTTCAATATTTGCAGACGGGTCAGTAGGACAATTATTAACAGGAACCGGGATTTTACCTGGAGACGATATAACACAATCATTTATAATAAACCACAATATAAATTCATTAAATCATATGATATCGATTTATGAATCTGATAATGCAATAATATATCCAGAAGTTTCTATTGGTTTGAATGATGATACAATTTCATTCGTATATGCTCCTTCTACTGGAATTAATCACAGAGCTGTAATAATGGGATTTTAAATTTGCATAAGGTGTATTAAATGTTCAAAATGAATTAAATAAATAATAAAAATAACTTAGAAAAATTATGGCAAAGTACGTACAACCTATATTCGATGTATATGGTGTGGCTCATTTTATGAATCAAGTCACATTTGATGTATCGGTATTTTTAAAGGGCACCACCCACATAAGTTCTCCAGATGAATCTACTGCCTCTACGCCTTATGCGTTATTAGTAGAATCAGTAGGCTCTGATGTAGTAATACAACAGAGACAACTTGGAGACATGGCATGGGAAACGGTTGCAGATTGGGATGCGTCAATATCAGCAATTGAAACAGATATAGGATATCTGGAATCATCAATTGGAGGTCTGGACACACTAACCCGAACACACACAACTAACATTACAAATCTTGATTCTTCGGTAAGTGATTTAGATACGCTTACACAAAGTTTAGAAACTTATGATGGTATTCAAGATACATCTATTTCAGCTAATTGGGATCGATGGGTCGATTCAAACCGAACAGGTTTCTTGGATCAAACTGAAACTAATTTAACGTTCACCCCGGGTTCAAGAACATTTACTCTTGTTGATGCCGGTTCTGGGTGGTCTTATTATAGAAATGGTGAGAAATTCACTATATCTGGAGATAAAACAGTAGTTATAGGGACTGCTGCGGGAAGATATTTTATTACTATTGATACTGATGATGGAGAACTTATTTCTTCTACAACCCCTTGGTCTTTAAGCGGATCAACTGTTTTAGTAGCTTATGTTGAATACGATTCTACAAATAATCCAGTTTATTGGATTGGTGAAGAAAGACACTCTATGCTTATTGATCGTAGAATGCATCAATATTTACACGAAACTAGAGGTACTCAATTTGTATCTGGTGGTGTTCTTACAGGGCCGGATGTAGTAGGAACTGTGGTTGATATTACAACTACTGACGCAAGTAACGCATTAGGTATATCTGCTACTGAAATAGCTGATGAAGATATTTTTCAAACTTTAACAGCTTTAACAAGACCTGCTGCTCCAAGTTTAAATTATGTAGTTTGGTTTGATAATGCTGGAACATGGGAATGGAAATTAGTAGATACTCCATTACCTGAAGCTGGTGGATTTATTCAATATAATAATGCTGGGACACTTACAACAGGTCAAAGTGGAAAATATTATAACACTTATTTAGCATTTACTAACTTAAATGGTACTTCTAGATTTATCGTTATTCCTGGTGAAGGAGAATTTGATACGGTAGATGATGCTATTGATGAAAATGTAGCTAGATTTGATTTCACAGGTTTTCCAATTGCTGAATATGTAATAGCTTACCAATTAACTTGGTTAGCAGATACTGGAATTTCTAATGATGGTAAAGTTCAGTTAGCTAGCGCTCCTGTTAGGATTGAAGTTAATGCTACCTCGGCTTCTACACCAACAACTGAGGATCACAATGATTTACTTGGTTTACAAGGTGGATCAGCTTCTGAAAGATATCACTTAGATTTAGCACAATATAATGATTATATTGGTAAATCTGATGTTGATGCATCATTAGCTACAGTATATACTGAAATGGGTTATCTTGATACTTCTATTGGAAATTTAGATACTCTAACTCAAACTCATACAACTAATATTGCAACTAATGCAACTGATATTACTAATTTAGAATCTTCAGTTGGAACATTAGATACTCTAACTCAAACAAATATAACCAACATTGCAACTAACGTAACTGATATTACTAATTTAGAATCTTCTGTTGGTACATTAGATACTTTAACTCAGAATTTAGATGCTTCAATTACATCTATTGATGGTTTAGTTCAAACTAATATAACTGATATATCAAATCTTGAAAGTTCTGTTGGAACACTAGATACAAGAACTCAGAATACTGATTCTTCAGTATATCAAAATGCTCTCGATATTGCAAGTATTGTAGCTGGTACCGTAGATACCTGGAATGGTTTAGAAACTACTGTGGATAATTCAGTTGGATTAGGCGGAACATTAGCCAAAGATACTGTAATTGATACAGATGTTTTCCAATTAGGAATTACTGGTTCAATGCAAATTTCTGGTGATTTAACCGTTGATGGTTCTATTACTTATTTAAACACTAATGAATTAGATGTTTCTGATAACATTATCAATATCAATACTGGATTAACTGGAGTTCCTCCGGCTAATATGGTATCAGGTATGAGAGTTCATAGAGGTTCTGCTGATCCTTATTTCTTCTTCTTTAATGAAGTTGATGATACATTTAGAATTGGTATAAATGCTTCTGAAGGTGGCTTACCTGCTGAGGCTCAAGCTGTTGCAACTAGAGAAGATACTCCAATAGTAAATGGAGTTGGTTTTTGGAATGATTCATTAAATAGAATAGATACATCTGCTGGATTTACATTTACACCAGGTGTTGGATTAGGATTACCTATTGCAACTGCAGATGGAACGGCTACTAATGCTTTAATGCTAGTTGGTGGTTTAGTTAAATCTAGAGCACTTGGTACAAATGCATTTACTTCTGACACATATGCTACTGTAACAGCTCTAAATACTGCAATTGATAATGTAGATAGTTCATTAGTAACTTATACAGACGGAGCAATTGCAACTGCAATTGAGAATGTGGATAGTTCATTAGTAACTTATACAGACGGAGCAATTGCAACTGCAATTGAGAATGTGGATAGTTCATTAGTAACTTATGTAGATGGAATAGTACTTGATGTAAGTACTGCTGTAGATGCTAATATTATTCAAATTGCTCAATTAGATGCTTCTATTATTAGAATAGATGCTTCTCTAAATGATGTGATTGAAGCTACTGATTTATTCTATACACAAGGTTATATCGATGGTTCTCTTGGAGCTAGAGATGTTTCTATAGCTTATTTAGATACTAATAAATATGACAAATCAGGCGGTGTATTAACTGGATTAGCTACTTTTGCCTCTGCTGGTTTTACATTAGATAGTCAAAATATTACAGATATTGATGTATCTGGTGGATTAACTGGATTAGATACACATATACCTACTTCAGGTGCAGTTGAACAAGCAATTAGTGAAGCTATTACAGCTGGTGTTACTGCTAGTAATGGTTTAACTGAAGTTGCTGGAGATATTCAATTAGGAGGAGCATTAACTGCAGATGTATCTATAGATGCTACAGGACATAGTCTTTCTATTCCTGGATTAACTGGAGGTACTACAAGAACAGCAATTATTTCTGATGGAGGAGTCTTAAAGACTCAGCAATTAGGAACAATGGCACTTGCTACTGAAACTGATTATTATACTACAACTGAAGTTGATGGTCTTATCACTGATGTATCTACACAATTAGATACTAGATTAGATTTCATAGATACTTCTATTAGTGATTTAGATACTTTAACTCAGACGCATACTACTAATATTGCAACTAACGTAACTAACATTGGTTATAACGATACTTCAATTATTGCTTTAGATGGTCTTATTCAAACGAATATAACAAATATTGCAACTAACGTAACTAACATTGGTTATAACGATACTTCAATTATTGCATTAGATGCTCTTATTCAAACTAATGCTACTAATATTGCAACTAACGTAACTAACATTGGTTATAACGATACTTCAATTATTGCATTAGATACTAGAACTCAGAATACTGATTCTTCAGTTTATCAAAATGCTCTTGATATTGCTTCATTAGAAGCTGCTACAACGAATGTTTGGAATGGTATTGAATTAACAGATGCTTCTGCTGGTTTAGGTGGAACACTTGATAAAGTTACTACTATTACAGCTACCGCAGTTAATACTTTTGGAATTGCTGGATTAGTAACCTCTACGGATACTACTCCATATGCATTAGTACAAGAAACTGTTGGTGGACCAATTAAGACAAGAGAATTCGGTGATATGGCTTGGGCTACTACTACCAATTATACTTTACAAACTGCATTTGATGCTTCTATGGTGGCTCAGGCAACTAGAGATGCTAATCAAGATACCTCAATTAATAACTTAGCCACTGCGCAAGGTGATTATGTTCTTAAAGCTGGTGATTTAATGACTGGTGGATTACAAGTTGGAACTATAGGTAGTCAAGCTGATGTATCAGTTTATGGTGGACTTTATGTTCATAATGCTGTAACAATTGGTGGAGATCTTTATGTTGATGGTTCTGTGCATATTACTAATTCTGAAACGTTAGACGTATCTGCAAATATGATACATCTAAATACTGGATTAACTGGAACACCTCCTGCATCAATGCAATCAGGCCTTGAAATCGGAAGAGGAGATGATACTCCTTATGTATTCCTATTTGATGAATCTACCGAAACCTTTAGAATTGGTATAGCAGAGAAAGTAGGTAGTGAATATTTAGATTCTTCGACTCAAGCAGTTGCAACTAGAGAAGATACTCCTTTAACTGATGGAGTGGCATATTGGAATGCTACCGAAGATAGATTTGATACAGATACTGATTTAACATATTCTATGGCTGTACTTACTACCAAAGGATTAAAGATTTCTGGGGTGACAGCACAATCTTCTGAATTAACTTCATTAATGATTAATAGTTCGGGCTATGTTGGAACCAGAGAACTTGGTTCAAACGCATTCACTTCTACAGCTTATGCTGTTAAGGCTGATGTTGATGCTTCTATAGGTGTTGTATTACAACACCTAGTGAGCTCATTAGGTGTTGTATATACTGATATGTGGCATCTTGAATCTTCAATAGGTGCTTTAGATACTTTAACTCAAACACATACTACTAACATTGCAACTAATGTAACTAACATCGGTTATAATGATACATCAATCATTGCTTTAGATGGTCTTATTCAAACACTTTCAGATAATAAATTAGATGCTGTTGCTACTACAAACGGTCTTGGAGAAGATATTTATTCTTCAGAAGATCCTACAGGAACGGCTCTTATCAAAACTATTATTGGTGGTGCTGGAACAACTGTTACATCAGATTCTTCGACTGTTACAGTTGCGGTAACTGGAGCGGCAGCTGTAGTATCTAAGTTCGCATATAACTTTACTCCTGGAGGAACCTCCGAAGTAATTTCAACACATGTTGGAATAGTAGGAACTGGTCCTTATAATATCTCAGTTTATGAAGGTGGAACAGATTTAGTACATACCGGGATAACTACTGCTGCGAATGGTAATATTACATTATCATGGACTTCAGGAGCATTAACTGGAGATTGTTCAGTATTTATCACTGGATAACATATCCTCTAATATTTTTATTAAAAAGGAAGACTTAACGGTCTTCCTTTTTTTATGTAGATATATAATTTATAAATATAATTTAGTACAGATACATAGATTATGAGCAAATTAAAATTAACAGGAGCTTGGGATCCAACTAACATTAGTGGACTTATAATGTGGCATGATGCAGATAATCCTGACAATGTCATCAACACTACTACATCAGATACTTTTGCCGAGGTTAAGGATAAGTCTACAAATAACAATCATTTAACTCAAACAACTAAGGTAGAACAACCCGATGTTGTTACTGTTGGAAGTAGAAAATTTTTAGATACTAACGCAACAACCCAAAGAATGTGGTTTGCTGATCAAACGGTATTAACTTCATTAAATAATATGACGATGGTTTTTGTAGTGGATGCAGCAACAACCACAATATGGATGCCTTACGTTATAGGATATGAGCAATCTACCGGCGCCGACCAGCATTATATGCTGCCAATGGTCAGATTAGATGATTGGGCTGGTTATTCTGTATTTTTTAATTTATATGATAGTGCTAGTTACCCATATAATTATATTGGTTCTTCAACTGATGTAAGGAATACAAAGTTTGTTGCTACGCTGATATGTACTGATAGCGAGTATATATTTAGAATTAATGGAGTTGACTCAGCAGCGGTAGTTCTGGCCGGAGCCAATGATGGGGAATGTACGGCTAGTTTGCATGATACTCCTGATGGTATGAATTTAGGACAACAATATAGGTCTAATGTTCCAAATTTTGTATATGCACACTTTGGGGACCTAATGTATTATAACACAAATCTAGAGATTTCTGAATGTAGTAAAATTGAAAATTATTTAATGACAAAACATAGCATAACTTAAGATGGCAAAAATTATAATAAATCCTGTTGATTCATCGATCAAATTAAAGATATTGGGAACTTGGGATCCAACAGATATTCCAGATCTTCGATTTTGGTATGATTTTGATAATCCAACAAATGTGATTAATACGGATACGATTGATACATTTGCTGAAGTAAAAGATCGATCGATTAACAATAATCATATGACGCAAAGTACAAAGGCTGATCAACCTACTGTGACTGTTGTTGATGGGCTGAAGTTTGAGGAAACTGATGGTATTTCAAAATATTTATATCCAACAGATCCATCTGCTTTAAAAAATGATGATAAAGGATACTTAATCGCTGTAATAAATAATACAACAATTTATAATAGTCCATTGACATGCACTGATACTGCTGATAATAACAACATGTTAAATTTTACCTCCCGTACTGATACAGCAGTTTATAATTATTCTAGTCAGATATTTTTTAGAAATAAGGATTCTGGGTGGGATGACAGAGATCTTATATATGGTAATACCGATCTAAGAAATGAGAAATTAGTTATAGTTTGGGGTTCTGATAGTACACAGTTTTTTTTAAGAACAAACGGGGTTGCAGAATCACTAGATATATTGGTTGGAACAAATAGCGGTAGATGGATGGCTGACGCGTCAGTGACTAATTTTGCTATTGGTATACTAAATGATGATGTTCCAAATTATAATGGTTCTTTTGTTGGAGATCTTTTATATTACTCTGACATATCAGAAGCGGATTTAATTTTAGTTGAAAATTATTTAATGAATAAGCATAACATAACTTAATAACAAAAAAATGATATATTTTGAAGCAGATACAGAAAATGAATTGCAAATAGTTCTTGATGAACTTGATATTGTAATGGGTTATCCTAATAGTACAGGATCTACTCAAAAATATGGAAACATTCATCCGTATAAAACTAAAGAAGGAAAACCGCTAGCAGCTTGTTTTGAACAACATGGATCATTTTTTACTAATCATGGATTAAATGAAATAACATGGAATGATGTTGATGTTCCGCCCAATTCACTAGATGAATTAACACCTTAATAAAATAGATATATAAATTATAAAAACATATTAGCTACTAGATTTTTCTGGACAGTGAAAGAAAATAATTTAACGCATGGCCAACGAGTTTAAGATTAAAACTGGGCTTCTACTGGGAGCCCCTACTACCCAACCAGTAACCTCCATAAAAGATACTTCAACTTCTATAACAGCAGATGCTTCCTCTCTATTAGTGACAGGAAAAGCAATCTACGATTTCCATACTGCAAACTCTGCAGGATCATCTTATTGGGAATTAGATGGATCTACATTAGTTCTTACTGATGAATCAGTAGATGTCAAATTGTCATCTATAGAAATAGGGGCAGATGCGGGGGTAGTAACTCTTATAGAAATGGACGTTTCAGTTTCTGCTGTAGAAGAATCATATGCATTTAATATAGATGGCATTACAATTGCTAAAGTATATGCCGAGGGTGATGGAACCGGTGGTATTTTAGAACCAGCATTCAAAGTAGTAGAATCTTTTATTGCAGAATCTAGTGTTTATATGTCTGGAATCACAGAGGTATCAACTGGATATACTCTTTATTATAATCCAACTTCACATGTAGTAACTTATGCTGAAGCTTCTCTTGGTGGAGGTGGGACAGGTAGTGGAACGGGTGATGTAGCCTGGGCAGACGGTTCAGTTGGATCAAACAACCAAATACTTACTGCAGTTGGTGATGGATCTATTTATGCAGAAAGTACACTTACCTGGGATGGTTGTACCCTAATACCCACTGCAATTAGTGGGGGTTCACCATTTATTATTCAAGGGGGGTTAAACACAGTTGGTAATGAAGAAGGAACTTTATCTATTAAAGGTGCTTTTCGTCCCGGAGAAGATGGAGGTTCTATTACGTTACCTGGAGTAAACGATATTGATGGTGGACCCATCACAATTGCCGGGGGTTTTGGGGGAATTGGAGGTGGAGTTGGTATTACAGGTGGCGCCGGCGGAACAAAAAATCCAGGAGGAGATGTTTCAATAGCTGCAGGAGCATCTGGAGGAGATGATGCAGGTAGTATTTATATTGGATTAGAAGATACTGAACAAATTTTTATAGGAAATGAGACAACTATCCCCGCAGGAACTCCAGATGTGTCTGAGTATCTTTTTATTGATGTAGATGCTGGAAACCAGCTTAAAAGAACTTCTGTAATTTTAGGAAATCTTGGTGATGTTTCTATATCTGGAGTAACAGATGGAAGCGCGTTAGTTTATTATTCCGCTGGATCTTATTGGACATATGGTACTGGAGGGGGAGGTGGTACGACTGATGCATCTCTTGGTAGTCTTACCGATGTTTCAATAAATGATGCATCTTTATATGATATAATTACACCTAATGCAGATGGAAATTGGGTAAACCAACAAAAAGAATGGTATACTGATTCAAGTTTGATACAACCAGTAAATTCAGATTATGACGTGCAATTAGCATCTATTGAGATTGTAGAGGATGCGGGAGCTATAACTATTATCGATATGCCGATATCTTCAACTCCTGCTGTTGGTACAGAAGAATCGTATGCGTTTAATATGTCCGGAAATTTAGTAGCTAAAATTTGGAGTGAGGCCGACGGAGCCGGTGATGCAAGTATAACAGGATTGGTTGTAGAAACAGCACAATATATGGGTGATCCAAATACTAATGGCTCATGGAGATTTTATGTTACAGATGATGCAAGTGCTGATTTAGTGTTTGAAAAACTAATTTCGGGTACATGGACACAAAAAGGTAAATTTACAGAATAATGGGATTAAAACTTAAAATAGTACCACAAAATACTTTGATTGATGGAGTAATGAATTGGGATGGATATGATGATAATATTCTTTTAGGACAAAACGTTTATCCTCAACTTCCATGGATGGTCCCGGATATGTCTGGCAATAAAACTATTAAATTTAGTATGTGGCTAGATACTAGTATTTATACAGAACATAGTTCTTTTGGGGCTGGTATTGTCGATTGGGCGGTTGAGGATTCTTCTGATTATTTTGCTGCGACCTTATATAATAGTCAAATGAGATTTTATTGCGGGGTTCCTGGAAATACTTATATTGATATAAATAATTCCCATATTAATAAAATACTAAATATTGAAGTAGGAAAATCTACTAATGTTGCAGATGGATCTATAAATTATGTTAAAATAAATGGAGTTGAGCAATCATTTAATTATTTATCCGGACTTGGACGTGGAGGAACTCAAAGTGATATAGGTCGTTTTAGCTCGGCGGTATTATACTCGGCAGCAGTTTGGGATATAAAAATTTCAGATACGGATACTGAAGCACTGGAACACTATTGGAAAGGATATCCTAATGGAAATACGAATACTGCATGGGAAGATTTAGTAGACGCATCGTTTAATGGATTTATTAATGGAGATCCAAGTACGAGGAATATCGTGGGTGGTCCTTCTGGAGGCTCAACTATTTCTATGACTAATAAATTAACTATTATTGAAGAATCTTCAGATTTAACTGGTGTTGCAGATTTTAATGATAAATCAGTGACAATTTTAAGTACAGATAGTGCTGATTTTGGAACAGAATACAAAATTTATAGATGGAAAATGTGGTTGGATAATGATTCTGGCTATAGTAATACACTTTTTAGATTACCGACACCTGCGTCTATTGATTTAAACGCATTGCTGATAGATTCTTCAATTTATTTTGCAACAGGGGCATATAATACAACTTTTAGTATAGCAGGATTGGACGATCAAATATTGGATTGTGTACTTTATACTGGGTATACTGCCCCGTATATAACGAATTTTGAAATAAATGGATCTTTTGTATCACCATCCGAAGGAATAATTACATCAGGAACTTTAAGTACAGTTGTAGCTATTGGAGGAGGAATATCCGTATGGGATGGTAATGCTATTGATGATTTAGATAATGCTACTGTTTGGGATTGGTCTGTGGAAACTTCTTTGGGTGTATTATTACATGCATATACAGGCTATCCGGCTGGGAATACGTTAACAGCCTGGGAAGATACTGTGGGATCTATGGATGCTGTTGGAAAGACTGTTACAGGTACAAGAGATATAACAGGAGGAGGAACTACTAGTGGTGGGGGTAGCAAATTAATTCTCGAAGGAATTTTTATAGAACAACCCATTTTAGCATTTGTTACCGATGCATCAACAGATATGTTTGATCCTACATTTTTAGGAGGAGGAACATTGAGATGGGATTTAGGAGATGGCTCTATAGTAAATGCTAATACTTTTGATCATACTTATACTATATTAGGAAATAAAAATGTTAAACTGTATGAGGGGACTACCACCGGAGTTACGGGAATTAATCTTTTTGGTGATGATTTAGTAGGAGAAATAGATATATCTGATTTTCTATTGGCGACATCAATAAGTTTATATAATAATCCTAAATTAACTAATGTACAGCTTCCAACTACATCCACAAATGTTAACACTGTTTATCTTATGGATTGTGATTTAACGGGAACTATTGATGCTTCGGGGATGACAGGTTTGGGTGGCAGTTTTAGGGTTGATGGCAATTCGAATTTAACGAAATTATTATTACCCGAAACATCCAACTCTTTTGTACAAATTATATTGTATAATTCAGATTTAACTGGGGAACTTGATTTATCTCCTTTATCAAATCTTAGTGGTTCTATTTTAGCGTATTCTAATTCAAATCTGACTAGTTTAAAATTACCAGATTCTCCTGGAAATGTTACCACTTTTAGTTTTAGTAGATGTGATTTGACAGGAACAATTGATATATCAGCATTTACACAAATAACACAAATAAATTTTGAACAAAATCATAATTTAACAGAAGTAATAAATCCTACTACATCATCTGCCATAACTCAATATGTTGTTAGCGATTGTAGTTTATCATCAGTAGATATTTCCGGGTTATCAAATGTAGGGGGCGTAATGTATTTTAATGATAATGATGGTCTTACAGAAATAATAAATCCAGTTTCATCTGCTACTATTACTACTTATAATGCATATTATTGTGATTTAACGGGAACTTTAGATGTTTCTGGATTAACTGGATTAGGAGGTACATTTCAAGCTCACAATAATGCTAATTTAACTTCTGTATTATTGCCCACATCATCTAACTCATTTTCTGCATTTAGATTGGATTCATGTAATTTAACAGAAACTTTGGATGCCTCTGGATTAACTAATTTGGGTGGGAATTTCCAAATACAACATAATGCAAATTTAGCAAATATACTATTTCCTATTTCATCAACTATTTTTACAGCTTTTTATACTAATGATTGTGGATTGACAAATACTTTAGATTTATCCGATTTAACGGGTTTAGGAGGCACCGTTTATATGGGAGATAATACTTCATTAGAACAAATTTTATTTCCTGATTCAAGTCAAAATATAACATATTTTAATATAACTAATTGTGATTTAACTGGAGATTTAGATATTTCTGGATTAAGTAATGTATATCCAACTTTATTAATGGGTCAAAATTCTAATTTAAGTTCTATTACATTTCCATCTACATTTACTGGAGCAATTGTGACTCTTACTATTTCAGATTGTTCTTTAAACCAAACTACTGTAGATAGTGTTTTAAGTAAATTAGATACATATTTTGATTCTAATGAACCTACTAACTCTTTAAATGTTAGCTTAAATGGAGGAACTAATATGCCTCCGACTGATGGTAGTTCTAACAGTAATATTACACATTTAGAATCTATATTTAGTACAGCAGGAGAAACTTTAATTATAAATATAAATGAATAATGAATTTAAA
>Ga0307928_10001524_pt1 | contig 17586 bp, 28 predicted proteins | sample AceLakmetagen232_FD_201815 | JGI IMG/M metagenome (GOLD analysis project Ga0307928, IMG submission 201815) | Saline water microbial communities from Ace Lake, Antarctica - #232 | ecosystem: Environmental > Aquatic > Non-marine Saline and Alkaline > Saline | place: Antarctica: Ace Lake... | reverse complement strand
CACGCACTAATGAGAATAAAAGAAAGGGTGAAAAGTTTCAATGAAAGACACGAGGGAGAAGCCAAAATAGTTCTCAGCACAGATGCGAGAAAAGAAAAAGCAAAAAGATTAAAAGAACAGCGGGCTCTGCTCATACAGGTACGAAATTAAACGATGCCTATAATACCGCAACATTCGATGCTTATTCTTATAAATATATGGTATTTAACCAAGCTGGACTGGATAGTTTACTTGTGTATCAGGGAAGCACTATACAGTTTTGCTGGCTTTCAGGTGAGGACTACGATTATACGGAATGGCCGGTAGACACAAGAGGCTGGGTACAATTAGGCAGCAGACAGGATGAGGATAAATATTACTCATTTTTATCTATTACCTATTCTGCTGGCGGTGATTATACAGGTAAGGCTTGTGGGGTTGATAATCCAAAAGATGTGCTTGGAGTTCCGAAGGCAACTCTTAAAAACTTTCTCGGTGTCGAATGAAATTCCAAACCCGATAGGAGTTAATTATGCAAGAGCAATTAATTGTACCGCGATTACAGAGCATATTTTCAATACCAATACCGAAAATCGTTATTGCATTTTTCTTCACATTGTTCGCTCCACTCTACGCTGCAATGGTTGGACTATTTGTTCTGGTAATCATAGATTACATTTTGGGGGTCTGGAAAGCCATCAAGGAAAATAAATTTAGTTCGTCAAAAATGAGAGCAGGAGCAGGGAAGATAATTCTCTACACTCTATGTGTCTTAGCCGTAAGGTTGGGTGAACAACAGTTAATGCTTTTGCATGGGAAACATATATTATTTATGTCAGAGTTCACAATATTATTCTTTAGTTTGACTGAATTGTCATCCATCTTGGAAAAGGCTGCCATAATGGGGGTTTCCATACCGAGTCCAGTCCTAATTTTCTTTCGCAAGCAAATTGACATGAGTAAATTGCCGAAAGAATAGGCTGTCAGATGACGTGAGCCCAGCATATTCTATTGACAATTTCGCTGATATGCGGCTGGCATACGCCATATATATCTGCTAACACATATTGTGGTACGCTATTAGACCGATACATATCTCTAATATCTCGGATATCTTCTTCTGTTAGTTTTGCGGACCCGCTTTTCTCTCCTATCTGGCCACGGTTTCCGAGCACCCTATAACCATGCAAAACATTCTCTGAGTGTGTCACCAATTCTAAATTATCTATCCTGTTGTCATCTCTCGCCCCATTCAGGTGATTCAGCTCAAACCCCTCTGGTATTAGACCATAATTTGCTATCCAGACAATTCTGTGGGCTAATGCCAAATATAATTTTCCGTTCATATTTAATGCTACTTTTACATAACCCCTATTATCTTGTCTTTCTGTTTTTTGTGGTTTTGTCTCTCTCCATTGATGGTTTTTGCCGTACTGCCTGTCCTTCACTCTCCAAATATGACCCATTGCATCAATTTTAAAAGCACCATAAGAAAGATAGTATAATATTAATTGGTCTTTCCATACGTTCGCTTTCATAACAAACCTCTAAAAGAAAAGCGGCATTCCTGTGGCTAAAGAAATCAAGATAGAATTTCTAAACAGAAACACCGCTTTAAAATGTCACATAAAAATATCTCAATTTCTTTAGCTTCATTAAATATGCGGAATGTGAATGATTTTGTCAAGCACTATTAGCTTTCTCCCCGTCAAATATTATATTTTCGAGTGTTCTGATGATGCCATGATTTGCTTCTCTAATTCCCTCTGCTGTAGTAAAGCGCGCCGTAGCGTTATCACATAACGGAGACATAAACACTTCGCACACTTCATGAAAAGCAGATTTTCTAATGTCGCGTTTCTTTCCATAATCTTTGTGTCTATGTTTGTTTAATGTTATGCTTGCGCATCTTCCTGATATATTTGTCCCCACCTGAGCAAGATCATTTTTATTTATATATTCGTGTAAAAATGTTATTTCCCAATCCTTCAATCCCCAAAACTCAATCCACTTACGGCACTCTTTCTTAAACAACTTGAATTGCTTTTTTGTGGTCTCCACGTTCTCACACCCTCTTTCCTAAAATCAAATCAAGTATATTATAAAATATAGTTTCTATCCATTGCATTATTGCAATTAACATTTTTGCCTTAAAGAGAATAATTCTTGCCCAAACATTATGGTTCCAAACATGGAATTTTAAAAAGTACACAAAAATAAAAAAGCAGAGGACGGATAAGCTAATATATCCGATTAGGAATATTACCATGAATGTGGGGCTAAAAAACATGCTACTTAGAATTTGTCCATAATGCATGTGCTTAATCCTCCACTTCTGTTATCTTCATTTGCTTGCCATTTTGTATATGGAACATTACATCAAGTTCTTCATTGCCGATATAATAAGCAGATTCTTTCCGCTGCTTTAGAAAGAACTTAACCTCCTTATCAAGTGTATTAAACTCTTTCTGTAGCACATGAAGTTCGCTGCGCCTGATAAGTTTCTTTATAAAATCCTCCGATTCTGTATATAGTTTAGTTTGTTCCTCTCGTATTTCATCAGGGAGGCAAATATGCTTGAAGTCACAGAAATCACAGACTGGCATGTCTATTATCCTATCGGGCAACATCTTATCAATTTCTTCAAATACTTCCTGTTTTATTCTTTCAACATCTTCCCGATCTTCTTTATCATCAATATCTGCAATATCCTCTATCTGATATACTTCGGTTAGCATGGAATTAATATCGTCAACGCATTTATTAACATCAAGGCATTTCTGGAGTGTTTGATCAATAATATCCATGTCAAGATCAACTAATATTTCTTTTAATTGCCCGTTAGATTTTGATTTGATAAGAAAAAGTCCATGCTGGCAATGCTTGGCATACATATATAGCTGTAATTGCACCACATAGTTATTGTGCCAAATCTTTGTGCTATTTATTAAATCCGCATAAGAATTTATTGTAGCAAATAGATGGTCGTTCATGCTCTTTAATTCAAGAAGTATATCCTCCCCGTTATAATTTATAATGCCATCAATGTGTCCCGAAAGTTTATATCTTTCAAGCCATATAGATTCTTCTGAACGAATTACATCTACACCCGCGCTCAATAAGCTTCTTTTTAGTGCTCTCTCCTGACTATTTCCTTCGCCAAATATTAATTGTAAGCCTATATCTGGCAATGGTCGCTGACTCCAGCATGTTCTTTGTAAGCAATTGTTTCTGAGACATGGATAGCCAATAGAACTCGCTCTGTTTGAATGTTGGGGTAGGATTTTGCGGCTTTTCTTTACTTGATCAAGAATTTTTTCTACAATCATTTCTTACGCCTTTTCTTTTAGAAGCCCAGTTGATCGGTTAGTTCATCTTTCGGCATTTCTTCCTCTTTGGTTTTGTTCGTGACTCTTGCCGCCATAAACTCTGTATATTGTTTCTTTACTTGATCATGAACCACTGGTGTTTGTTTTATTGATAATTTTTCAAGCTCTCGTTTTCCTTTCATTGGCTTGCCTTCTTTTTCATATTCTGTGATACTCTCAAGGATGTCGGCAGCTCCTTCAGCATCATCTCCTGACATTTGCATAAGCATTTTCCCAATCCCTGCTTTCAAATGTTTACTTGAAGTCTCTGGCGCCGCGTATACGTAACCAGCATTTGCTGTTTGCTTCTGCTCGGGTTTTTTATAAGTATGACCTGTTGTTTGGGCTTTTGTAAAACCAAGCTCAGCAAGATATTCCCACGATAAGCCCTTAAGCCCAAGTAATGTCCCGATGCCATCCCTAAACATAGCTGTTTTTGCGGATGCATCAAGAAAGGGAAGATTTATATCTGCAATATCTTTAAATTTCCCATGTGCTTTGCCGAGAAATTGATTATGTGTATCTCTTCGCCCCTCCCCCAATATTGTCATACTGCCAAGAGTAAAAGTAGCAGAATATGTTACCCTTTGCCTGTGGGCAGTATCTCCCGCAATAGCCTCATAACCTCTTTTGGGATGGCGTTTAATATCAGTCACCGAAATGCCGAAGAATTTAATAAGTCGTTGAGCACCTACGCCTTGGAGTAAAGGCTTGCCTTCAAAATCATGAAAGTCTGTTGGCAACAACGTTTTTAATGCCCTCATAGTAACCTTTGTAATAAATGTATTTCTGCGCTCTACAATACTTAGCGCATCCTCCATTTCTTCATCGGAATGAAATACTTCCGGTATATCAGCACCACCTAATGAAACGGCTTCTTGTGTGGTATTCTGCTGTAATTCTTCTGTATGAGCTATTTCAATTTCCTGAGTTTCTGCGTTTTTCTCATCATGCATTGTCTTTATCTCCTTTAACACCAACATGAGAACTATTTAGCCATGCCATAACCTCATTATATCTGTAGCGCACTGCTTTCCCGCCGGGCTTGTAGTATGGCGGGCCTTGCCCCTTTCCTTCGCTTCTATACCGTTCTAAGGTAAAAAGCGATAGTCCGGTAAGCTTACTTACCTCTTTGCTATCAAGCATATTCTCATCTTTTGGAATATCCATGCTAAAATCCTCTCTTTAAAATAGTTCTGCCTGACCATTGTCCATATGAACTGTGCTTTCGTTAGTTTTCCCGTCTGACACCATTTCGGCAAACACTGTGTAATCATTTTCTTTTGCGAAATTTATAACTGCTTGGCGACTTTCTGAATCAAGGTGATCCCACGTCATTTCCATATTTTTGATTTCCGTCTTTTTCATATTAGCAATATGCATTGCATTTAAGACGCCTTCCGCTGTACTCTGTTGGTTCCAAGGCAATCCATTGATTAATATCTCACCCTCTTCAATAGTTAGGTTTTTAATTGGTATATTTGACTGACTAAGCATGTCGATTTTCTTCTGTTTCATTTCCTCCAGTTTGCGGGTAAATCCATCGGATTTATTTTGCGCCGTTTTTAATTCATTGCGCTTTTCCTTTGCTTGTGCAATATCACGAGCTTTAGCATTTATTTCCTCTGCCGAATTAATTCTATTCTGTATTTCGCTTTCTCCTGATTCTGGAAAAGAATTTATTTCGTCTTCAATAGATAGTATTTCGTCTTTTAACTTCCCTATGCTATTTTCATAAAGATTATTTTCGTCCTTCAATTCTTTTATTTTCTCCTCTAATTCACTTATGGAAGAAAGATTTTGGCTATGATTTACATCAAGTTGGTTCAGTTTTATTGTGAGCGCATCTTTCTTTTCTTGGATTCTATCAAGTTTACCCATCCGTTCTTGCTCAATATTTAACTGAGCAAGCAAATCAGATATAGATACTTCTTTTGTGCCATCATCGGCAGGAGCATCGGATAATTTCCCCTTAAGATTTTTAATATCGTTATTTACATATTTCCTTTCTTCGTAATATCGTTTATATTCAGCGTCATAAGCCTCAATTTTATCCTTGTTCCCCATCACTTTATAGAGAAAATCAAGACGTTTTTTGTCATCGTATTTTGTATGAAACTCCACCGGATTCATAGCAACTTCCGAGACAAGAGCATTGAGAAATTTCTGCGGACTGTTGATGGGAACACCATTGACCTTTACCACGAGAGGAGGAGATGAATTTTTTGAAAATCTTTTTTCAACTTCGATTTCACGATCACCAGAATATTTTAATGTTACTTTCCCTGTTTTTCTTCCGGGCGTTATTGGTTCCTCAACTTTATTAATCCCAAGAGCAAAGGGAATACCACCTATAAAGCGAGATTTACCAGCTTCATTTTTGCCAGAGACAATAATTATATTATCTTTGCCTGAAAAATCAAACTCGCCATATTCTATACCCATATAGTGTTCTAAGGAATATGTAACAAGCTTTAATGTTTCTGTCTTTACAATCTCTTCCGGGTCATTAATATTCTCTCTCATTTCACTTTTTTCCTTTTTTTATTACAGTTCGGTCAGGCTTTTCTTCAGGTAGTAATCAGCTTTTAGAGAATCAAGTAGATCCCGTACTTCCTCACGGAACAGGATCCAGTCATGCTTTTCCTCGATGTTCTTCATGTGGTTTATTTTCCCAACCTTCCAATGATCAACGAACGGATGAAGTGTTTTTATGATTTCGATTGCTTGTTTCGGATAAATAACTGGTTCAAGTGAAACCCATGTTTAAATACCACGGCGGGTACATCATGTATCGCTCTTTATGTATCGCTCTTTCCGGTAGCTGATTTTCATGCTCATCTGCCTTCCTTTGTTTTAGTGATGTCCTCAGTCCGCCGAACACCAAAGCTTGGTATCGGAATCCAATGGGTAGCTGAGTGTTCTCTTCCACCCTTGGCAAAGTAATGCTCCCCATCAGAATCTGTAAACTTATGATAACCAATGAAATACGTATCGGCGTTCTGATTCCCTAATAATACCTCATCACCATAATCCGGCACTTTTTCTGACAACGGGATAAAGAAAATCTTCTTAGTTTCTGTTTTCATTTTTCCACTCCTTTGCATGTTTACGTGCTTTGTCTATAACTCGACAATCAGCAATTTCGTCATCACCGAATTCCTGCATTACATCATACGAGCAGTATAGTTCGTATGCTTTTTCTAATGCCTCAGCAAGCTCTTTGATGAGTGCGTCTTTGATGCTCAACTCTGTAGTTATTATTGCTATAGCACGGCTATAATCTCCATCTGGAAATTCAAGAGCTAATGCTCGCAAGCATCTATCAATTAATGGTATTGTTTTATTCATCATTTCCTCGCTTTCGGGTGTGGATAACTGCCCTTGCTCTCGGCAAAAGGCATGACTGGGATGCCAACCTGTTTAAAGAGTTCCATAATTAAACCATCATCGACATTATAAATATCATATTGTTCTCCATCTGCTTGTCCTCCATCTGCACCAACCCACTTAACAAGAATATCACCACCTTCTACATAAGCCCTGACATCCTCATAAGCCCTGACCAGCGTTCCATTGCTGAGTTTGGTGGTGTACTTCTTGGCATAGTAATCTGCGATCTCTTCGTCAGTGGGTTTACGCAGAGCAGAAGTGTCACAATACCAATAGTCATCATCAGCCAGTCTGATCTTGTATGGAACATCGCATGTATGACCATTTCCCACATCCTCTACTGTTGCCACCTGTGGATCGTTATCGAGTTTACGCCCATTACCATCCGTTCCATCCCACCGTATCAGCTCACCTTCTGGCGGTTGCCACTCCGGTTCCGGTTTCTGGTGTTCAGCATAGGTAACATAATCTTTGTATGTAGCCTTCATTGTGGCATTTGTAGCCAATAAAAACATCACAGCCTCTTTGAACTGCTCTTCTGTCAACATCACAACCTCCTATTTGATGACCTCTATGGTACTCTGCCATCGCGCTGTTGTAAAATATCGTAATAAGTATCAATGACCTCGTTGTAATCTATTTGCTCGCCATCTTCATCGCCACTTATAGACAGTTACTAAGCATACTATAATTAGTAATATCTCTCCCATGATTTACCCCTTTTAGCAGGGGCGGCCAGACTCAGTATTGAGTCTAAACTTTTTCATAAGATTTTGACCGCCCCTCATTCGACATTCAGTATTTAACTACCGGTACGATTAGTACCCCGGTTTTAGAGTCCGGCAACTCGTTCTATGTCCGGTAGAATCACCCCCCTTCTGGTGTAGTGATTTTAATTCCTTTTTAAGCTTATTGATTTCTCTTGATGCAGACTTGTCATCCATATCATACTTCCACGTTTTGTATATCTGTGGGTACTTCTCTTATTATAGGCATCACAATACCTTTATAGACTCTATCCCCATCAAAAATCTCAAAAGAAACTGGAGTTTTATCGCCTTCGTAAAAAGATAATTTAATATCCCCAACTTCACAGAGTTCCGCAACCTTCTTCAATAATTCTGATGATATTTCAATTACTTTTACGGGATCGCTTTGGGGAATAAAGCTATCAATATTTTTAGGATAAATCGTACCATGTAGCACGAAATCTTCAATTACGATTGTGTTTCCACCATCTTTATTGGCTATAGCTGAATATTCTACGCAGTTCCTTTTGTTTTTTGTAACTATAATACTCTTGTTCTTCGAGAACAGAAATGCTGACTCAAGGCATTCTGGTTTTAATAATGCATCCCACCGGCGAGGGCATATCTCGTCTTCGGATAAATCTGTTTGTACGCTAATAGCGCCGTTTGTTGCAAAGACTTTATCTTTTCTAATGCAGATATATCTCAGCGCGTCTCTTTCCTCATCCTTGAAACAGGTGCCGACACTTACAAATGGGATGAGTTTTTTTATAAATGAAGTTAATTTCATACCCTTTTAACCTCACTGACCATTGTCGTTGTGATCTTGACACTCGGGCGGGCGGCAACGAGCATATAAGTTGCCCCGTTCTCATATTTCTCTGGATGATTCCGTAAATCGCGTTCAAATTCCCTCTGTGTGTCAAATTCCACCAGTGAGTAAAATTCCGTGCCCGAAACTGTGATATATCTAATTTCTTCACCGACCCAATGAATCTTACATACTTGCATTCGTTACCTCCTGTTTTTGCATTTCGTACCATTCAGCCATCACTCACGCTCATTTCCAAGACGTTCGATGGCACGGACAAGCACAGTTTCGTAATCAGGATTTGTCATGTGGATATAGCTCCCAGCCAACACTTCCACCAACTTCTGTATCAACGCCTCGTCATCTTCACGTTCTGCTTCCACAATATCAGCACGGACGTAGCGTATGTCGGTGTCAAAATGTTTATCATATGAGCCTATAAAATATCCCAATACCTTTCTTCCCCACATCTCTCTCGGTGCTTTCATCACTTCCTCGCTTTCGGGTGTGGATAGCTTCCCTTGCTCTTGGCAAAAGGCATGACTGGGATGCCAGCATGGGTTAGGAGTTCCCTAAATAAATTATTAACAGAATTATACTCACTATATTGTATTCCATCTGTATTAACCCACTTAAGCAGAATAACGCTATTTACATCATAAGCTCTGACCAGCGTTCCATTACTAAGCTCTGTGGTGTACTTCTTGTCATAGTAGACCGCGATCTCTTCGTCGGTGGGTTTACGGAGAGCGGAAATGTTACAAAACCAAAAGTCATCATCAGCCAGTCTGATCTTGTATGGAAGTTTGTGTATAGTACCATCTTTCACTTCCTCCACTGTTGCCACCTGTGGATCGTTATCGAGTTTACGCCCATTACCATCCGTTCCATCCCACCGTATCAGCTCACCTTCTGGCGGTTGCCACTCCGGTACGATCTCAACGATGGTACGAAGTCGATCAAGCAGAAACCCCTGAGAATCAAGATACAAAATCTGATTTTGTTCTCTGCTTATAATCCAATCGCCAATCCTTGGCTTTCTGATCCCTACTACTCTTGCCTTCACACGTCCGGCTCCGGCTCTATCTTTGTCGATATGACACACATCCATCTCAACAACCTGTCCGATCTCATAATCGAGGTAGGGCGGGACTGGAGAGAGTTCTTCTTCCGCAGCCCAGTGGTAACCTGCCTTGGTACTTACAGAGTACGGGTAATAACGGAAGGTATCATTTGCCTCGACAACCACCCCTACATCATTTCCTTTTACCATCACCTTAGCACCGACCGTGTATTTCAACTTCGGTTCCGGTTTAGTGTAGGCAACATAATCAGCGTATGTACTTTTTGATAAATATGGCGCCTCAATAAATTTCACCGCCTCTTTAAACTGCTCTTCTGTCAACATAACTACCTCCTTCAATAGCATTAAGGTTCTTTTATATTTATTTTCATTCGTCACCACTTCTGCACTTCAGGTATTTTGTTTAATTCTCTTACTTTATTATTGTAATCAACGCACACATCAAGACAGTTTTTACTGCAAATAGGATCGGCATATGTATTGTGCGTCAGTGCCCACAAAAGCCGATCTTGCCTCATCTTATGTATATTCCCAACCTTACCAATTGGATCGCCATGTTCACGGAAATAAATTATACAAGGGAAGTGATATTCCCCCGCTATTGCCATATCATCCAAAACCAAATTACATCTATGGGAATCGCTATTTTTTATTCCGCGAACATCTCTACTGCTTTGGTAGTTTAGAACCCGGTATCTTAAGATTGGGAATTTATCAAGAAATTTTTCTGGAATGTTTATTTCGGGAATTAGAGTAGACTGAGATGCGGTTATTATTCTTACATCACTTACTTTCATTTCATAAGCTGTTTTTACAATATCTGGTAACTCTGATATGTTCCGCTCATTTAAAACAACGCCCAACGTAACATATGTTAATTTTGATAAAGCTTTTATATTTTCCTTTATACTATAAAACATTGATTCGCCCTGTCCCCCAGACATAATAGATGCGGTCGATGAGCAACAAGCATCAAAAGAAATTGAAAAATCATTAACCCCGGAAAGAAAAAGATTTATATATTCTGAAAGGGGTCGGGACCCATTTGTTGAAAGTGCCACTCTTTTAATGCCGCAATCTCTGGCATATTTTACGAGATATGGCAAATCGCCGTGTAATGTAGGCTCGCCACCAGAAAAGCGTATATTTTTTAATCCATCCCTCGCCCACATATTAATGGTGTTTATTGCTCTTTCTGTTTTTAAATCTCCCCTGTATTCAGGCTTAAAGCCCCTACAGTACGGACACCTAAAATTACATCTATCGGTCAAAAGAAGCTCGCATCTCCACAGAGGGGATTTTACTGATACATTTTCCGCTCTTTTGTCTTCAAGGGTATAGAACCCAATGTCTTCTAATTTCATTTCCTCATCTCCTATGATTGAAAAGACTTCAGTTTGCGAATCTTTTAAAGTACCGCAATACAACATTAAACAATATACGGTGATTTATACCAATGTCAAGAAAAAAATTGACTTTTACTAAAAATAATGTTAGTTTTAATTAAAAGGGGGTAAGGGCTATGGCAAATATACTTACTGTGAATCAAAATATAATTGACGAGTTAGACCAAGACGAGACTCTTATATATAAGCATCTTCTGAAATTATATTTTTACGACCCTGAACGCGATGCAATAAGCGCAACCAGTATTGGTCAAGAACTTAATAAGGTAATAGCTGGCTTAACCGTGCTTGACAGGTATGCGGCGTGGGCTTTACCCATCTGTAAAAAACTTACGGACAAGGGTTTATTAATATGCGATGATGGAGATAAGTTTCGGATAAGCAAACCAATGGCAACAGAATTTTCTGATATGGATTCCAGAAAAAGTATAGATTTTTACAATATTCATATTAGACCACACCTTAATACAATTATTGCTATGCGCCGGAAGGGGAAAGGTTACAGCGAAATTGAAAAAGCGATAGGATTGGGTAGTACGACTTTATTTTATATAGCCCAAAGACAACCAGAATTAGGACAGATTTTAGCTTCTGGTAAAAACGAAGCAATATCGGATGTTGAGAGAAGTCTTTTTGACAGAGCTAACGGATATTATTATGATGAAGTGAGAGAGAAATCGCACTACGATAAAGACGGGAACTTAACGGGATTAACCGAGAAAATCGTAATAAACAAGCATGTACCACCAGACCCGCAGTCTTTGAAATTTTTCCTACTTAATATAGGGCGTGAGGAGTGGAAAAGCCGTGATCAAGGCGGTACATTCATAGGCAAATTGTCGATTAACGCATTACTCGGTGATGTCAACAAAATAGAAGAGAAACGTGCTGGGAAACCACTTGACCCTGACAAGGAAGTCCCTATGTCCGCTATTATAGAACAGCAAAACAAAAAATGCCAAAAGGATTAAAAAAAGCAGCTTTGGGTTTTCTGCCAAGTAATTTTTTAATCTGATCCTGATGATTAACCCATGACTTTGCAACTGATTCAAGCCTACCAGTGCTTTTCATGCCATGAATTGCTTCTCTGCATTCATATGGTTTTACTTTATGAATTTCACATAATTCTTTATCATTGAAAAATATACATTCACCTCTTGGATCACCGGGAAACATGTCACCTGGAATTATATTTTTTGTTGCTGGCGCCAATACAAAAATTTCATCTTCCTCATCTCCTACCAACCAATCAACACCAAGTTTGGTTTTGAATAATGTATCCAGTGAAACATTAAGAAATGCGGCGACTAATTCTGTTTCTCCATATTTAAACCATCCAGTACAGTTTCTGCAATAGGACTTGCATATTTTACATTTACACGATTCTTTCGTTCCAGTTTCAATAATGTGATCAGGCATTATATAATATATGGGCGCAAGGGACTGTCTGATTTAACTGACAGAGGGATGCGCTCTCCTTTCTTTAAAAGAGTTCTTGACATTCTGATGTATTACTTTCTCGGTGTATTCCAAAGTCCATTATGACAGTGACTACAGAATTTCGGCATATACGGTGATGTAAATTCGTGACCGCATCTTTCACATGTTTCCTGACACGCTGTTTCTTTGATCCCCTGTCTTTCTTCCTTGCTTAATATGATCTGGATTTGATCCCCTGTTTTTGTATCGGTTGCCGTGATACATAAACCGCTTTTATCATTTTTTAAAACAGTATCAACAGTACATTCGTTAGTGTATCCGATGCCTATGAAGCGCATGGTTTCTCTCCCTATTGTATAATATTTTCATGGTTTATTCCTTATAGTAGATATGTTGTGCGTTTATTTTTACACCTTCGGGGATGCTGGTCAGGCTGCTGAGGTTGAGGGAACCGCCTGCTGAGAGCGTTACACCTTCGGGGATGCTGGTCAGGCTGCTGAGGTCGAGATTACTGCCTGCTGAGAGTGTTACACCTTCGGGGATGGTAGTCAGGCTCCTGAGGTAGAGGGAACCGCCTGCTGAGAGCGTTACACCTTCGGGGATGCTGGTCAGACTGTTGAGGGCGAGATTACTGCCTGCTGAGAGTGTTACACCTTCGGGGATGCTGGTCAGGCTGCTGAGGTCGAGGTAACCGCCTGCTGAGAGCGTTACACCTTCGGGGATGCTGGTCAGGCTGCTGAGGTCGAGGTAACCGCCTGCTGAGAGCGTTACACCTTCGGGGATGCTGGTCAGGCTGCTGAGGTAGAGGGAACCGCCTGCTGAGAGCGTTACACCTTCGGGGATGCTGGTCAGACTGTTGAGGGCGAGATTACCGCCTGCTGAGAGCGTTACACCTTCGGGGATGCTGGTCAGACTGTTGAGGGCGAGATTACTGCCTGCTGAGAGTGTTACACCTTCGGGGATGGTAGTCAGGCTCCTGAGGTAGAGGGAACCGCCTGCTGAGAGCGTTACACCTTCGGGGATGCTGGTCAGGCTGCTGAGGTCGAGGGAACCGCCTGCTGAGAGCGTTACACCTTCGGGGATGCTGGTCAGGCTGCTGAGGTCGAGGTAACCGCCTGCTGAGAGCGTTACACCTTCGGGGATGCTGGTCAGGCTGCTGAGATCGAGATAATCAGCCTTGAGTGTATTCCCGTCCCACCGATTTTTAGCCGCTCTGAATAGTTGCCGTGTGGCCTCATCTGTCATGGCGTCTGTCCACCAGTCAGGGCGTTCGGCGTCGAACCTAAATTCCATACCACTTACATCAGTAAGACTTGTAACTGGTATCAGTTCTACCGGCGTTTGCCGTTGTCCTCGGGAGCTATTGTCATCAGCGATGTTGAACTTTTTACGTATCTCAGAATGACTGTCAGAGTTCTTTAGTGTTTTTACGGTAACAGTGTCATCTCTTTCTACTGCTACTCCTGAAATAAATTGGCACATAATAGGCTCCTTCTTACTTAAAAGAGTTGTAATTGTTCACATTTTACACGGGCTATGTCACCATCAGCGTAACCTATCACTTTGTAATTCTTATTACTCCAATCCTCTATATAATATTTAGTTATGCCGCACTGATATGTCAGTCTGAACCATGAGCGTCTACCTTCCTTTTTGCAGTAAATGAATATGTCATCTTTCGTGCCGTCAGGGAAAGATATTTGGTGATCGAACTTTAGAATTGTACCGTTTTCAATTTTCTGCATGTATATCACTTCCTACGTTTGACACTTCGTCTCCTTTCGTTTAAGTTAGGTTAATCGTTGTGTCACTGTACTTCGCAATTCTTATTCTGCTGAACCGGATTCCTTCTTTAATGCGTTTTTTCCGAATAGGTTTGATTGTTTCCATGATAATAATTTTCATTGCCTTCTCTGTTTTCTGTAATGGTAGGTCAAGATAAAACCGGAACTCGTATTTATCGTATAACCGTACCCGTACAGTCTCAGGTTTTGGTTTTGGCTTCTCTGTCGCGTCAAACAGGCTTAACTGTAGGCTCATCTTCGGCTTTCTCCTTCGGATAAAATTTTAACTAACATTGTTTTCCCCTATAGGCTTGGCTATTATCCCTTAATAACGCCAAGCGGTGTTAATTTAACTGATATTTCCACTAAATCGTCTTGTGCCGCCATTACCTCACCAATATCTTTGTACGCACCCGAAGCCTCGTCTAAATCATCAATATTTCTTATCGAGTGTATTATCCCCCGTGAATTCAGTTTCCCCACTTCATCGTTAAAATTCAATTCCCGCCTTGCCTGTTTCCGCCCCATGCGTCTGCCAGCCCCGTGTGAACATGAGAAAAATGATTCGGGATTTCCTTTGCCTTTCACAATATACGAAGCTGTCCCTTGACTGCCTGGGATAATACCGATTTCATCTTTGCGCATTCTTACCGCACCCTTGCGGTGTACCATCACATTTTTGCCAAAATGATGTTCTGTAGCGGCGTAATTGTGATGAATATCAATCGGCTTAGAAAATAGTATATTCGGAATGCACTCTGCAAAAGAGTCTTTTATGGCGGTCATTATACAATTTCTGTTTTCGCGTGCGAATCTCAATGCGTAGTTCATGGCGGTAAGGTAGTCATCCGCAAGCGGATCCCCTAATGGCAGAAATGCAAGCTCTTTTGTGGGGATATCCGAACACCACAAGGCACATTTTTTGACAGCTAAATCATGATACTCACGAGCGATTTTATACCCAAAATTACGTGACCCGGAATGTATCATAATCCAAATATAACCGTCATCACCTTTTTGAAATTCAATAAAATGATTACCTCCACCGAGTGTGCCAAGCTGATACGTTGCTTGCTGCAATTCTTTTCTGATGATGGGAATGTCTGGCGCATCGTCAAAGCCCTCCCATTCTTTTGATTTTTTGTGATGATCGAATCCAACGGGAACACGATCCCTTATGTTTCCCATGACATTTTTCAGGACTTCTACACTAATTTCAGTGAGATCGGTTTTTATTGCTTGAACCCCGCACCCTATATCAAACCCAACCGCGTTAGTCACAACAACGCCTTTTGTAGCCATTACGCCACCGATAGGCATCCCGAATCCCATATGTCCATCTGGTAACAAGGCTATATGGTGATAAGCAAAGGGTAATGTTGCTAAGGTTTCGCATTGCTCAACCATCCCTTTATCGGAATAATAATCATCCTCAGACATCCATGCCTTGATTGGAATGTTTCCTGTTTTTGGTTTATACACAAACATTTTCTTCTCTCCTTAAATATATTGAGCTCAAATTCGCTATCGAATACTGCGAAAAAACACTGCTCATCCTTATATTGCATCATTCACTCCCTTTCACTTGGTGGATCATATTGCCCGTTGCTTTGCGAATATGGCATTATAGGTATTCCGGCACTCTTGATTGCGGAGAGCATGAGCTTAGACGTTATACTGTTATTGGGATTATCAGGTGTCAATGAGGAAAATACAAGTGACTTTACCGATCTGATAGTATAATAGCCGTCATCGTTCTCATAGCACCGTACTTGTTCGCCCTCGATTTCTCCCGTCCAGAACGCAGGGTCGATACATTGAACGATGAAACACTTTTCATATAGCTTGCCATCACCTACATTATGCCTGCACGGGTTTAGCTCTAACGTTACGGTAGGCATTGTATAGGCTACCTGCTCATGTTCGGGGGCAATGTTGTCTCGCTCATCTACACATTTCACAAGCATGCCATCCCACGGATTGCCCTCTTGCTCAAGCACCCATTCCATACCAACGTACATTTTTAGGAGCGGTTCGGGCTGTTTGGATAAAACATCCTCATAGTGCACCCATTCTCCGTTAGGGCGTTCTACCATTTCTCGATTACCAAAGTTATCCATAACAAGCGCATAACGTTTCAATGTAGTTTCTCTGATTTGTTCGTCTGTAGCTGTCATCCCTTACTCCTCCTCATATTAGCACTACATGATGTGGATCGTACTTGCCGGTAGGAAGTACCGCTATCCGCGCTTCATCGACATTGTATTGCGTTTCCTCAAATGCCTGTTCCGGCGTTATGCCGCCCTCAATGCACATCTTAGCCGCGTTGCCGAGTTGTCCGAGCCTGCACGCATGACAGGTTTTTTCGTTGCCGTGACAGTCACCAGAGATTAAAATAAGTAGTCTGTTAAGTGTCACTCGCGCGGCTATCAGTTTTTTGATTTGCGTCTTGAATGCCTCGTTTTCGCTTCTGAGAGCGGCAAGTTCTTCTTGCTCTGTTAGTTTTTCATCGGTCATTTATCCACCACCATAAATAAAGAATCCTTTATGAAATCAGCAAAGGCTTCCAAAATAGTATCACCAAAGCCAACTTGACTTTCTTGGATATTTGTGAAATTATCTTTATCAATAACGCACCAACTGTCACCATCTTTATATGCTTTAAACGGTTGCATATGCTCAGCAAATATCAACCCATCTTTATCTGTTAAGTTCCATTTTTTCTTTAACTCAAATACACGTTTTTTATTTGCTCCCATCGCAAGTGCTTCAATACACAGCATCCATGCACAAGCACGAGATTCAGTGTTTATACCCCACGCTTGTTTAACAAAAGGGGAATCAAAATATTCTGGATCGGATTCTACTACTGTTTTGTATTTATGGATTAGGTCTCCGTTAGTGTGCAGATAGTAGTAATCCGTCGCATTATAATCGCCAAATGTTCTAATCATCACTCCGCCTCCATGTTTTCTACACACTCTGTGCATACATCGTTTTCGTTAAGTTCGTTACCCCATAATTCACACATTACACAAACTTTAGGCGAATCAATAACGTGTGGTTCTTGTGAAACCATTTCATCATAAAGCCAAACACTATTCCTCATTAATTTTACCGCAGTATCAATCCAATCCTCAACAACTAACCCATTATGCCATATCAGGATACGAGCTTCTTTTGCATTATGAGCAAACACCAGAACAGCACCTTCACACGACCCTGCACTTCGGGAATAACCCATATATGTCTTTAAATCGGTCATTTATCCTCCTCTTCACTCCTCAGAAGTTCGTTGGCGCGGGCGATAAGCTGATTACAGTCCTTCGTCATGGGATCAGTAACGGTAATACAAGACTTTTGACAGTATCGTAATTCATTACGAATAGATTTTAAAACAGCTCGATACCCTCGTCGATATCCTCATGCTCAGAGTCACTTATCCAATAGCTACCATTCCAATAGTATTTCATAGACTTGGCTGTAAGGCATCGAGGCCATATTCTCCGATGTGCAGAATGTTCTGTGCAGCATTAAAATCCGCATCCATTACATTCCCGCAAACGCATTTG
>Ga0307928_10001523_pt1 | contig 17592 bp, 22 predicted proteins | sample AceLakmetagen232_FD_201815 | JGI IMG/M metagenome (GOLD analysis project Ga0307928, IMG submission 201815) | Saline water microbial communities from Ace Lake, Antarctica - #232 | ecosystem: Environmental > Aquatic > Non-marine Saline and Alkaline > Saline | place: Antarctica: Ace Lake... | reverse complement strand
TATTAGGGAAAGCTGGTCGTCTCCAGCGTGTCCTAGCCCGGTATTTAAATCCTGTGTATGGGGACCCATTGTAACTATGGTAGAACCAGGGCTCAAAATTCTAATCCATCCACCTTTTCCACCTCCAGAGCTAAACATAGTTTGTTCCATTCTCCATCTTAAGCCTCCTTTAATTTGAAAATCCAATACATCATCGGCAGATTCATATATAAAAGTATCTCCATCACCAAAATAAAGACCTGCATTTACACCAACTGGTAAAGTAAGTTTACCCTGGTCTGTTAAAGTAAATTTAGTAGCACCTAGACTATCTTGGCCTAATAAGATGTTTCCTGCTCCTCCGTTTGTTTGACCTCTTAATGTTAACTGGGTGTTAGCCACTAGACTATTAGTACCTATTCCTAATCTATTATTACTATCATCCCAGAAAAAATTTGAATTATCTGAGCTAAATCCACCAGCCCCATCTGAGAATTGCACTGACCCGATTACACCACTTGATCCTCCTCCTTGAGTATCTAAATCAACCCATGAACCATTATATCCTTGGAAGTTTGATCCATCATATCGTATCGCCCCAACGTTTGTGTTCGCCGTTGTTCCGACCTTGATTGCGCCACTTATATCTAAAGATTCAACCGGACTATTAGTACCTATTCCCATTCTCTTATTAACATTGTCCCAGAAAGCATTGGCGTTGTCTTGGGTGATTACTCCTCCTGCACCAGCGAATAAAATACTGCCCTGGGTAAATCCGTTTAATATTATGCTATTTCTATTTATCCATACTGCATTATCACTATCATATTGTAAGAAGTCATTAGAGTTTACATCTGTTATTCTTACGTCTCCTAATTCACCAATATTAATATGACTCCCTATAGGAGAGTTTATTATTGAACCTCCAACCTTCTTAAGAAATTCGTTATCACTTGAGTTTGGTAAATCATTTAACTCAGTTAATAACTCTATTTCTTCGGGTGAAGATTGTTCTGGTTGTGGGCTTATATAGCTCATATTTTTTTATATTAAAAATGTGTTTCAACTCCATCTAATCTAGCTACCCACTGTACTGCATTAGTAGCGTCTCCTGTAACTGTAATAATTAATGCCTCATTAGTATCATCTGCTGTAACTGCACAATCCCAGGAGGCGTCATCTTCGTGTACTACGTCCTTTGTGGTTGTTAGTAGTGTTGTATTGTTTGAACCATCTCTCTTGATACCACCTTTAAAATGATATACAGCACAGTCTCCTGAAACATTATCTCTAGCTGTCACTTGTATAGTAAAAGAAAGAACTGAACTAGCCCTAACTGTGAGTCTTTGTAAATTAACACCTCCACAAAATATTACTAAAGGTGTGGCATCTGCTGTATCTCCTGATATTCCTACTATTATTGTATTGTTCTCGTCATCTGAATCAGACGATATATTATGGACTATTTCTGCTGTTCTAGTTACGTTTGCTTTATATCCAAGAGCTACAGAAAACTGTTTAGAGTTATTTTGCGCTCCATTTCCTATAGCTACACCAGTAGTAGAACATAAAGCAGATTTTCCTACAGCTACTCCCTTTCCAGTTCCTACAGAACTTCTCCCTATAGCTACTCCATCATCACTACCATTAGAACTATATCCTATAGCAACTCCTTGATCTCTTGAATTTGCCAGTTGACCAACTGCTACATTATACCCCGTAGTAGTTCCAGTGAAAGAGCCTTGTCCATTAGTATATGAAACCCAGTTAGTGCCATTATATATCAATGCTATTGTCGCCCCAGCGTATAAAACCTCTAGTGTGTTAGCCCCCTGTACTATAGTTAAAGTATAAGTAAGGTTGTATGATGTAGTGTTTGATATTACAAACCTATCACCAGCACTAGCACTAGCTGTATCCATTGTTATAACTCTGCTTGCTCCGTTAGCATTCAAATATTGATAAATATTATCTGTATCAGCAGTCAATGTCTTTCCAGCAGATAGAGATTCAGCGTTAACTCCATATAGACCACCAACAGAACCTCCACCTCCGCCAGCGTCTTCAAAAGAGGGTGCTACTCCTGCTCCCCCAGAGGTTAAGACTTGTCCATCTGTTCCTATAGGTATCTGACTAAATGATGTTGTTGTATCTGCATATGGTATTAAATATTGAGTCCATGCTGATTTTCCAGTTCCTCCATGTGCTACTCCAACATCTGTTGCTTCCCAAGTACCAGTGCCAATAGTTCCCAAGGTTGTTATATTTGCACTTCCAGCCCATGTTGTAAGAGCTGTATTTTCTACGTTATTTAAACTCAAATCAGTCTTTACTTCTGCAAAAGTCTTGCTCTCTAATCCGTTGGCTGTGAACTTTGCATACTCTCCACTAGCAATACTTGCACTGTCAATATCTACTGCATTTGTGTTTGCTATCCCGAAAGTTAGAGCGTCTTGTTTTGCGTTCCATGTGACTGCACTTGATATATAAGTATCTGTGATAGCTGTTCCTTCCCAAACACCAGTTTCTATAGTTCCTATAGTAGTTAAGTTAGCTATTGAGGTAATACTAGGCTGTGTAGCCTGTGTAGTGGCTGTGTCTGGGGCTAAACCTGCAATAGTGGCTACAGTAGCAGAGTTGCCTGTTATGTCTCCTACAATGGCGTTAGTGACCTCTAAATCAGTAAACCAGCCTTTAGTAACTCTTGAGCCAGTAGCTCCAATATCTCCTGTAGTTAGTATGTCAGAAGCTCCATTATCTATTTGGCCAAAACCTGAAGTAATTGAGCCAGCATTTAAAGCTCCTACTGTTACTATATTTGAAGTTCCTGCCCAAGTGCTTAAAGCTGTATTCTCTACATTGTTTAATGATAAATCTGTTTTAGTCTCTGAATAACTACGTCCTTCTATTGTATCCACGTCTGTAAATCTTGCAAAATCATTAGCTACGGGTGTGCCAGAAGTATCAACTCCACCAGTCGCACCAGTGTCTCCTTTTTCTCCTCTCGCACCTGTTAATAGTGTAAAAGATATAGTGCTTCTATCTGCTACAGTAGATGACCCGTCAACATTTTCTTTTGCTTGCATTTGAATTATATCTCCTGCTGTTAAGCTTATATTGATTGTCTTAGATGTATCATTACCATTACCAGAACGAGTTCTCCAATAAGAAGAAACAAAAGAACTAGTAATATCCGCCATTCCTCCACCAGTATTTAATTGTAGTTTAACATCGGTGCTTCCACGAGTTGCACTACCACTTTCGATAGAACCGACATTATAGCTGATAGAATAATAGCCAGTCGTTCCGATTGTCACTTGGTCTGTTGCTAAAGTAAAAGCTGTAGCATCGTTATTTGTTTCTGTAGTATCAATATTAATAGTTGCATAAGAAGTTGTTAAAGCTTGTCCTCCTGTGGTGTCATAAAAAGTAGCTGTAGACATATCTCCTGTAGTAAGGTCTCCCCAAGAAATGTCAGTACCATCAGTAGTTATGTATTGGCCAGTAGTACCTACGCCTAGTCTATCTGTAACATTACTACTATTTCGTATTATAACGTCACCACGGGTCGTCATAGGGTCACTGAAGCCACCTGTAGCATCTTCCCAAGAAATATCAGTACCATCACTTGTTAAAACCTGGTCTACTGCTCCGATTGGAAGCCTATTAGTTATATTGCTAATATCTTTATAAATAACATCTCCTCTAGTTGTCATTGGGTCTGTAAATCCTCCTCCTCCACTACCAGATTGGTCTTGCCACAACAAACTACCATCAGATTGTTTAACAATAACCTGACCTAAAATAGCTGAATCTTTGTTAGGGATGGCATCAAGCGTTGCTTTATTTGCAAACCCTACTGATATATTACTCATATATTATTATTTAATTTATTGACCTATAACTCTATATCTTACAAATCCTCCAACTTGTACTGCACTCTCTAAATTGATTATAAAATCTTCTCCTTGTGAAAGAGTGATAATACCTCTGTCACTATCATAGTTATTATCAAGCACGAAAGCTTGTTTAGCGTCTAAAGGATATGGACCACCATAATTAGTTGAACCATCTTTAAGTTGAACTTTAACTGCTGTAGTGGGAATAAGATTGATGTGATCAATTACTATAGTTGCTCCAGCTATTCCTGTAATTATTACGTTGTCTCCTGTAGAAGCTGTATTAATATCAGCTTTCCTTAAATCTTCATGAAAAATCATAATTTTAAAATTAATTAATAAATTATCCTAGAGGGCGATTACTCACCCCCTAAATAAGTCATCAATTTCTTATGCTACTGCTGTTGTTCCGTAAGTTGTTTCTGTCCACCATTCTGTACCAATAAATACTAGAGTACATGCGTCTCCAACTGCATTTAGAGTAATGGTTGTTGCATTAGCTAAATTGTCAGGTGTTATAACTGCATCTGCTGTATAAGCAGTACATACAATAGTCTTTCTCTGTCCTTCTACTCCATCTGCAAGTGTATGTGTTGAACTAGCATTATTAGCAATCTTTGTTACTCCGTGAGTAATTGAGATAGCTGTATTGGCATTTAGAATTGCCTGTGCTGTTTCAATAATAGTTCCTGCTGTAAGGATTATGTTACCTGCTGTCAATGTTGCATTTCCTAAGGTCATTAAGAAAGCACCTGCAGTCATAGTAACGTCTCCATCGGTAACTGTAATATCACCAGTAGTAAGAGTTAAAGCGTCTGTTCCTGTTGCTGTACCAGCGATTACTACAACTCCGTCGTCTCCAACTGTGAAGTCAGAAGCTGCGCCATCATTACATTCGATGTAAAAACCAGATGTAAGTGTGGCTGTTGTTGTATTAATCAATAATGCTGTTCCAGATGTTAGACCAGTTCCGTCAATTACTACAATGTTTCCAGTAGTAGCTGAGACTGCGCTTACTGCTAGCACACCAACTGTTCCTGTATAAATACCTGTAGTAACGATTCTAGCTCCATATCCATCTGTAGAAGCACCTGCTACTACGTCAAGAACACCACCAGAAGAAGTTATATTAGCTCCTCCACCAGTTAATTGAGATACCCAACCATCAGTTAGAGAAGTTCCAGAAGCTCTTAATAAACCAGTACAAGTTGTAGCTGAATTACCAACTAAGCTTAATAGTTCTCCAGTAGTAACCATAGTTCCTGCTGAAGTGATTAAAGCTCCTGTACCTGTTGTTAAAGATGCCATGTCTATAGATAGACCAATAGCTGTTGTTGTAGCTCCTGCCATTACAACTGAAATACCTTTAGCTGCTCCTGTTGTTGGACTAGCAATAGTAACTGAAAGACCAGTTGGAGTGCTTGTAGCATCACCAGCTGAAATCAATTCAAGAATTTCACCATCATGTGTAGCTGCGTTAGCATTAAGTTTAACTAAAGCACCTGTTGTAATAGATGTTGAGCTAATATCTGCTAAGTCTGCTGTTGTAATAGTGTTGTTAACTACTGTAATTGAGTTAGCGTTATCTGCGTCTGTAAGAGTTAATGAACCATCTGTGATGATAGCGTCTCCAACAGTCATAGTGAAATCACCAGCTGTTAAAGTTAAATCTCCTAAAGTCATTACGATAGCGCCTGCTGTAACTGTTAAGTCACCACTTGTAACTGTAATATCTCCTGCTGTTACTGTAATTGCATCTGTACCAGAAGCTACGCCTGCAATGGTTATTGCTCCAGCTTCTCCTATTGAGAATACATCAGTTGCTCCATCTGTTTGAACACACTTAATGAACATTCCACCTGCTAAAGCACTCTCATCTAATTGAAGTCTGATTAAGTCTCCAGTTGTTAGAGTATCTGAACTAAACACGAATGCTCCTTCGTCCTCAGTAGTACCATTACCAAAAGTAGTGATAGTATCATTTTGAACTAGGAATAAAGGTGCTGTATTAGATGTACTTGTAGCTGTAAATAATCCATCTGTTAATGTCATGTCATTTCCGAATACGATTGCTTCTGAACCATTAGTAGTAATAAAGTTTAAAATTGAAGTAGCTCCTGCTGAACCAATCTTCAATGCTGTAGCGTCATTATCTTCTAATGTCCATGTCATATCACCTGCTGTTGAGGTGATTGTTGAGGCTGCGCTAAATGTTATTCCTGTATTAGTAATAACACCCGCTTTAGTAATTCCCCAAGTAGCTCCTGTACCTGAAATGTCTGCTCCTGAACCTGCATTTGTAATCTGTAGACATACTCCTGAACCACCAGCTGCGTTAGTTATAGTTATAACATCTGTAGCTGTGGATCTATTTCCTGCAATAGTCCATGTAGCGTCTGGTGTAATTGTAAATGTATTATCTGCTGCGAATATTGTCTCCCATGTAGGAGTTCCGCCACTTCCTCCTGCACCTATAATTGATGTTCCTGTTTGATTCCAGAATACAAGTTGATCTGAATTATTAATGTAAAGACCATAACCAGTATCATCATTAGATAAAGGGTTAGAAGCGTAATTCTTATCAAATCTTAGAATACCTTGTCTAAGGTCAATGTTCTTTGGACTTGAGTAAGTCCTTCCTGCTTTAGTTGCCATATTATTTGAGAGAGACGTTGGTTGAATAGAATATTGCTTACGCTCACCCACTATTTGCCAACGTCTCTTTAATTAAATTAGTTGTCTATGTAGTTGCCTCGTCTCCTTCTGACCATACCCATGAACGAGTAACGTCATTGAATCCTTGAATAAAGATAGTGTGAGCGCTAAATTGCATCTCTCTTGTCTTTGTAACAATATTTACAGGGTCAACATTATTAGATTCACTTTCAATATGTTGGAATCCCATAGTATCTGACATAGCTTTTGAAGAATCAAACATTCCCCAAGCTGCGTCTTTTGTTAGATACTCTAAGTCAACAATTTGGAAAGGTCCCATTGCATTACCATCATTGTCATTACTTTCTGAAATCTTATTAGTTTTGATTGAACCTAATATTTCCATTGCTTTATGATGAACACTTGAACCTTTTTTACATACCAACATGTTTAATTTAGCGCTATCTGGGTTACCTCTAGGGTCAACCATTAGACTAGCTGTTCTGTCGGCTGCTTTATATCCTGCGTAATCAAAAGGTAAAGAATAAGTAGTTCCATCATAAACTACGTTGTTCATGTTAGTTCCACCATCTTCTCTTGTATGAGCAGTTGTCCAAGGCTCTAAAGCATCTCCACCTGTCAATGCAATAGTAGAATTACCTCCTACGCCTTGATGTGTATAAGATGGTGAAAAACCATTAGTTAGTCTTTCTGCTGCTAACTTTTCTTTCTTTCTATTTAAAGCACGAATAAGTTGTTCTCCAATAGCTGTTAGTTGTCTTTTCTTAAATCCAAATTTCCATGTCATGTGAGACATAGGGAACATAATATCTACTTGTTGCTGTTCGTAAGTTTGGTCAAAACCTTGGATAGCTACATCTTCTAGAATACTTGCGTTTTCTGAAGTGAACTCTGCTTCTTTAAGACCTGAGATTGAACTATCTTTCTCAAATAAATCTGTAGTTGTTCTAAAGTTATAATACTTTTTGTAATCTACAGGATTCTTTGCTTCCTTCTTTACTATAACTTGGATAGCTTTATCAGTCATGTCTTTAAATTGATTTAGTACTGCTGGACTCATATAATTAGTTATTTACAATATAATCTTAATTAAACTGTAAAATTAGTTAGTTTTTACGCTCTATCCATTCTTGAAATGAATTCAACAAGAATTTTCTTGTCTGATGCTGCTCCTACAGTTCCGACTTGCATAACATAAGCATTGTCAGATGTATCATCTGTACCTGTGTTATTTACTGTAGCTTTATCTGTTAACGCCATTCTTTGATATTTATGTGTTGCGTCTGAGTTATTAGTTGTATCTACTTCAAAAATATCTCCAACGTAAGGTTGGTCAATTAATACTGAAGTATCTGATGTAGTTTTAGTTTCAATAGCTACTCCTGCTAAATCTTCCCATGCTGTTGAAGATGTAGCTGCGATTACTACTTCATTTGCTCTATCGTATGTAAGTAAATCACCTGCTGTAACTGCCAGAGAGCTAATATCTCTTGATTTAGTACCTTTATCTACACCATTCTTTCTTGAAAATCCTGTCATATGTTTTGTAACAAAAAAAAGCCTACTAATAGGCTTATTTAGTTCTATTAGGTTTATAATTTAAAAATCGCTCTCATCAAAGCCTTTAAACATTCCTCCTGGTCCTATCATTGATTTTTGATCTGGAGTAAGGCTATTTTGATTTGATTTTGGCTGTGTTGCAGTTCCACCACCACCTGATATAGAAGCACTTTCAATCTTTTTGTTCTGAGCGTTTATTTTAAGCTGTCTCTTTTTATTATCTACAGAGCCATACATATCTTCCACGTCTCTATGAACTTTATTGAATATTACTTTTAATTGAGCTTTGGTTTTACCTTTAGCATTGTAATCAGTTTTAATGATTTCACTAAAAGCGTTCCATCTAAGATTATCTTCATCATTGTCTGGTAAGTACTCAGGATGATCACTGTTAAAGAAATCATCTAATAAAGAATTACTATCCTCAGCATAAGCGTCTTCCTTTTTTACATATCCTCCACTTTTAAGCTTTCTATCAATAATATTATCAATGTCTGATAATTCTTCTTGAGAGTATTTATCACTTAAAATGTCTTCCTTTGGTAGTTCTGTTTTCTTTTCATTACCAAAGTCAATTTGATTCTTGTCTCTTAGTTTCTTTCTTAACTTAGCTGTCTCTAATCTTAAAGCTCTCTCTCGTGGGGTTTCACCTTCCACAGGCTTGGGTTGTGAAGGTGTCTTTGGAGTTTCCTCCTCAACTTCTTCGTCATTAGAAGATTCTGACTCTAGAGTTTCCTCAACTTCTTCTTCCTCAACTTCTTCCTTGCTTTCTAGCTCTTCCTCTGATGGAACAACTACTTCTTCATTGTCTTCACTGTTATTATTAGAAAAATTTACGTTGATTGTCTCTTCATGTTTTACTTCTTTCATATGTTTTACGGCATTATTTTACTTGCTGTAGAGCAAGAATATGAATTAATTACTTATAACTAGGCGTATAAACGCCCAGATAAAATAATCTATTCTTTGATTAACCAGTCTAATCCATTCAGGTATTTAGCTTCTATCTTACAATCACTAAAATCAGCAATCTTTAGCTCAGGTATTTCAATCTCAATCTCTTGGTTGTTTAATTCTTGTACTTCTGCATTATAAGTTTCAATATTCTCAGCTTTAATCTTGTATTGTCCTTTCTTCTCACCTTCTTGTTCTTCGCCATGCTTTACGAATAATGATTGTACTTTTTCTGTATAAGTCTTTAGTTCAGGGTCAACTTTCTTAACGACTAAAGTGATTTGAAATGATTTTAGTATTGGTAAAGGTAAGTCTTGTATCTTTTTGATTCCTTCTACACTATCAGCTAATTGTTTTAGTGTTATTTTTATTTTTGCCATACTTTTAATAATTTGCTTTTTATATTTGTTAAACATTTAACTATTTTGTCTCTTCTACAGTTTTTTTTCATCTTCAGTATCTTCTAGTTTCTCTTCTACAGGCACTTCCTCTGCTGGTGCTACTTCTTCCTTAACTTCCTCTACAGGAGCTTCAGGAGCTACCTCAGGGGCTTCTACAGGGTTGTTAGCTTTGATAGCTTCTATTTTACCGCTAAAATACTCTACTACAGCTTCATAACTGTCAAAGTCTTTAACTAAGTTTACTTTATTGTCTTCTGTTATTGTTGTTTTAATTTCCAACATATTTTTGTTTTGCTAAATAGAAATCTATTGAGAACTATTTAGTTTTAATATTTTTATTATATCCTAGTTGCTTAGTTACTAATTCACACCATTTATTTATTCCTCCTTCAATGTCTTTTGCATCTAGTTGTATACTTCTTTCATCTTTATCTACGCTTACTTTTTGAGCTGAATTCATATTAGAGAACTTATCAGGAACATAAACCCAAAACTTTAGGTCTATTCCTAACTTACATCTAAAACCGTCATTCTCATCAAACCATTTCTCAAATACTCCCCTATAAGGGTCATCTATTGAGCTTGTTAACTGTATTTCTTCAGGGAAGTTAGATACATCTACTTCTTCTGAGACTTCACCTGCACGTTTAAGCTTTCCTCCTGCTTGACCTTCTAATAAGGTGAGGATTTTATTAGTATCTTCCTTTGCATCTTCACTATTCTTTCTAGTTTCGTCCATGAAACTATCAAGTTCTTTCTTTAAGCCTTTTAGACTTAGATTTTTTGTTTTTTCCATATGTTTTACACCTATATTTTACTTGCTGGAGAGCAATAATATTAAAAAACTATGCGTTTGAATAGCATAGTTCTATATTTTAACAAACCCCGCTAGAAATCTGTTTAGATATAGAATTCTACTATCCAAACTGTCTAGCGGGTAATATTTAATTTTAATTTATGATTTTACTGTCCTTATTATTATTTATATCAAACTGTCTCTTCTCTTCTACTGGTATTGGGTATTCATAAGGAAAGTTTACTAATTCACCTTTTCTTATGTCTTTATGAGCCTTTACTCTTAATATTCTCTTGATCATCTTCATCTTAGTAGTAGTGACTGGTATCAGTTGCGTCTGTTGTTCTTCATTACCGAAGAACATTAACATTGAGTATAAGTCCTCATTACTGATGATAACACTATTGTCTTTAATTGTAAACTTTATTTGCTTACAAGGTGTTACTTCTTTATTCCAGTTAACTTCTACTCCTAATCCATTCTTATTAGACTTTGCTGGGTCTGTTGTCATATTACTTGTATTGTTTAGCCTCTTTCTCTAATTCAGAAAAGAAGCGCTTTATATGAAATATTCCTCCCTCTCTCATAAAGCTATCTTTAGTGAAATCCCATTTATTATCTATTCTAACCTCTCCCATTCTTTTAGTAAGGAAATCATCTATAAACCAATCCATAGCTTGCCAAGAGTTATTACTCATTAAGTCCTGTAGTTGCTTTCTTTGGTTGTTTATTATTTGATTCATACTATCTACTTTGAACAGCGTTCTTATTTATATCACTAGCTACTTTTCTTAAGGGATTAGTAACAGCACTCTGTGGTTGTCCTCCTTGAGGTAATCCTGCTTGTTGTGGTTGACCTCCTCCTTTAAGCTTAGCCTCTTGCCTAGCCTTAATCTCATCTGGTGTAGTAAATAGTCCTCCTGATTCAGCTTCTTGCTGTTGTTTTTCAGCCTCTTGTTGCTTATTTTGTATACCTTGTTGTAATTCTTTAGCAAACTCAGGGTCTTCTCCTATCTTAACTACTTCATCAGTTAACCAATCTTTAGGTTTCTCATCTTGTATCTCAAGTATCTGTTTAAGCGGTTTATATAAAGTTTGTACCATTTGTATCATTCCTTGCATTAGTGACTGTCCTATCTGCATGATAGCTGGGAAAGTTACATTATATAACTCTAACTTACGTTGTCTTTCAAGTTCTGGTGAGGGTCTTAAAATAGACTGTACTTTAATGAATATCTTACCTTCCCATTTAAGATCAACTATATCAATATCTCTACCAACTATAAATGCTCTATCTTCTGGTGCTTCTACTAGATTATCTAACTGTCCTCCATCTCCTTCTTCACTCTCTCCTATCTTATCAAGTCCTAGGTTAAGTTCTGGAAAGAAGTCTGCTACAAGCTCACCTTCCTCATTATTATTAACTTGATTAGCTTTTCTTCCTAGCTCTGCCTCAAACTTAGCTAAATCCTCCGCCTCTAAAAACTTAACAACCTCAGGTCTTGAATATATCTGATTCATCCAAGATAATGAGATTTTAGCCTCATCTTCTAGTACAGTCGCTATATTCTTCAAAGAAGTGCCTAAACGCCTTAGAGAGGCATCCTTAGCCTCTAGGGTCTCTCCTAGTGTCTTACCTGCTAACTGACCTTCTAATGTTTTATTGACTCCACTATCTTCATCCATTTGTTCACTCTGCTTATCAATAGCGTCAAATCCTCTAGGGTCATAATTTATATTAACTTGATCAATACTGCTTCCTGGTAACATCTTAACGAGTTTAGCTGGACTAATTGTAAGATCATCATCACCAGGTTGTCCTGTATAGAATAACATAGGATATATAGCCATAACTAACTGATCAATGGTCATGTTCTTTAATCTGTCATATATAACCTTGTTTCCTTTAATGGTTTCATATAATCCAATACCGTAAGGACTTCTTGGGTCTCTAATACTCCACACAGTCTGCCAACAACTAAGTTTCTTCTCATCATTAGGCAATGGAGAAAAATGTAATACTACTTTATCTTTAGGGCTATAAATAGCGTATAAATCTTTGTTCTTACTCTCATAGAATCCTAATGTAATCAAATCGTCTCTCATTTCTTTAGAGCCATCAAAGTCTCCATCATCTCCATCATTATTCTCTTTAGTAGTAGTTCCAAATGTTATCTTTTCAGCATTCTTGAAATGGCCAAACTTTCTCATGAATGTATCTTTAGAGAAATCATCTTCAAAATACCAATCATCTGGCTTTCTTGTCATAGTAGCCATGTCATCAATCCAAGTTCTCCAAGGGTCTCTGTTCTCCCTATAAACATCATTAAACTCTACTATATTCTTTTTAACATATTTATTGTTCTCTTCATTATCAGGATCAAACTCATCTAATATCTCTACATCATAATCATCTTTACGTGGATATGTTCTACCAATAGCCCAACCATACTTAGCTAAATTGAATATGAATAGTTTTAATTCGTCTTTAGAATCTGCTATCTTCCAACTTCTCATCCACATAGCTTGTGCAATCTTAGTACCTGGCTTGTATTTCTCTAGCATAGCTTCAAATACAGCCTCAGGGTTTCTATCTACTAAAATTGATAGAGCTGTTTGTATCTTAACGAATAATGTAGGGTCTGATACATCACTTCTCCAAGTATCACCTTCTTTTTGGTCTATGTTAACAACACTAGAGCCTCTTAATCCTGTAAGTTCATCGCCTCTAGACCTTGAGCTATTAGAGTTAGCTCCATCTAATTGTTTGTTAAAATAAGTATTTGGTGCGTATTCTATATCAGCATTACGCATTATCTCTTCAAAGTCTCTATTATCTAGTATGTTACGCTTACTTTGTTTAAGTATTGGTAATCTCTTCTCTAAATAATCAGATACGTCTTTCTCTTTTCCTTCAGGATTATATGGTTCTTGGACCACTTCTTCCTCTTTTAAGTTTGTTGGCATATATTTGATTATATTTAATAATAGTTATTTTGACTTATACTGCTTCCTTTATTTCCATGTAATTGTTTTAATCTCTCTCTTATAGCCTCTCTACTTCCTTGTTTAGGCTCTGGCTTAGGTCTATCAAAGGCTTGTGGTGCATTACGTCTTACCTCAAATGCTATAGCATAAGCCATAACTTCATCATCATTCTTTCCTGACAATGCCTCTGGTCTACCTACTTTATTTCTAAAGAAGGTATTACACTCTCTTAAGAAATCTACGTTATTCCATATTTCTGTCTCTGTATTAAGCATCCTTTTAAGTTCTGATAGAATATGTGGTCTATTTGTTCCTGTTAGAAAGCCTACCTTACGCTTTACTGGTAACATAATGTCATCTAATTCCTCTCTAAAGTACATATTAGGGTATTGCATCCTCAGAAGCTCTGTATTAACCCATAAACCGTCTTTGTTGGCTTCTATAGCCATGTAAGCCTTATTATACCACATACCTAGAGCATACGCTATAATAGCCATTTCATCAGGTGGGAGTCTATCCTTGAACTTAGCTACTGTTTTACAACTCTCATTGTCAATAACTGTAAGTATACTATAATCTCCTCCTTCAATACCTTCTGCAACATCTCCTCCAATAACATAACTCTTATATTCCTCTGGTCTTTCCCACAACTTTATCTTTCCTATATCACTCTTAGTAAACATTGGATATTCATCAACCATACTAATATCTCCTGTATCTTTATGCTTCTCTGCCTTTATAATATACTCCTGTATCTTTCTAGCGTCAAAATAAACTGTACCTGTAGCAATAAATGCTTCCTCTGGTGTTGTGGGATATTCTTGATTAAGCATATCCCAATCTCTTTTAAGAGATAACCATTTAAGATAATAATATGTAATCTCTATTAGTGATAGTTTGTGTAGTTCTGAGTATTCTCTAAACCTTCCTCCTTCTTTCATTTCAGTAAATGGTATAACTCTAGTAACTTTAGCTATTTCTTCTTTATCCCATCTCCAATTATAGAAATGAGCCTTAAACTCACTATCATTTTGTGGCTCTCTTCCCCATGCTTCTGTGAATATATCATAGAAATGTCCTCCCATCCCTTCTGCTGTACTTTCAATATCAAACTCTCCATCTAATGGAACTGCTGGTATAGTACCAAGGATGATTTCATCTCCCTTTAGTGGAAATTTAGCGCATAACTTAGCAAACTCTGATATATGTACTTTATTAAGCGTTCCTGATCGTCCTGAATTAGAAACTGACATACCTGAAATAAATCCTCCTCCAAAATCAAACTTTAACTGTTTAGCTGAATTAGCGTCTACTTTATATAATCCTTTTAAGTTTTCTTTAAGATTATTCCAAGCATATTTTACTTTCTTATTGAATATGGTCTCAGCGTCCTTTTCTGTATGTGCTATGAATAATGCTTCAAAATTTCTTCTGAACAAGACATCATCTAACATTAGTATAATCTGTAGTGTAGTAAACCCTAACTGTCTACTCTTTAGTATTATATTTCTTAAAGCTTTATTCTTAACAAAGTGTTCTTGCGCACTATTCATCTTAAAGGTTATCCTCTTCTGATTCTTATCAACTATGGTATAGAGGTTATTTATCCTCCATATCTTGCTCGCTAGGTTCTTCATTATCATAGTTTTCTTCTAAACTAACTAATAATTGATTCATATCAACATGAACATTCACTTCATTAGTAGTAAACATTCCTTTTATCTTAGCTCCAAGCTCTAGTTCTGATTTCCTGTTCTTAGGTTTTGCTTTTATATCATCGACTAAAGATTTAAGAATTAAATTGTTAGTTAATCCACACTCTTCACATATTTCTTTGAAGCCTTTACTCTCTGTTAATTTTTTGGGTGTTTCAGATGTTATTTTTGTATATCCTGCTTTTAACATTGCCTTTGCTTTATTACCGCCATTAACCGCTAATTCAGCTACTGCTAGTCTTTGTTTCTGTGTTGGCATATTCTTTTTATTAGTTTCTTAATTCTATATATTAATCCCCTATCTTCCCATTCTTTTTTTCTTTGTTCGTATTTAGTCATTTAGTTTATGTTTATTTAATAATGGTACAGGGACAATGCTAGCTAACACATCATTCGGCATATAATACATTTTAAACTATATTATAACGAGTTATCCCCTATCATTAATAAACAAATAGTTTAAACTACTATCTTTTTAATCTTTTCTTGTTTACTAGAAACAATCCTTCCACACTTCTCACATTTTTCTTGAGTTATTGGAGGATATACTAATAATTGCACTCCAGTAACCCTTCCTCCACATTCTTTACATGTTTTTTCTATAATCATATATGTTCGATTATATATTTATTATTCATTTAGTTTATATTTAACTGCTTGCCATAAAGCGTCTAATAGTTCTTCTTCTTCAAATTCTGGTCCATTTAAACATACTATATATCCCGGTATATCATCATCAACGACACTTCCATTTTTAGATATGGTACACAAATCATCTCCTAAGAACACTATCATTCCAACTATATCCATATCTCCATACCAAATAGTTTCATCAGTGGTCTCAATAGTATAGTCAATTCCTCTATCATTAACTTCTAACCACTGTTCTTCTGTTATGTGTTGTTTCATACTAATCTTTATTTATATTTATCATCTATATGTTCTATGTTTTGTATATGCTCGTTGCATATAAGGATAGTATTAATGAAGCTCTTAACTATATTAGGGCTTACTAGCCATCTACTAGAGCCTCCGCTTTCATTATCATCATAGAAGGTTTTAAATATTTCTTCTTGTTCTTTAGTCATATTAATCTCTAATAATTCTTACAACCTCTTTAATAATTATAAGTACAAGTATAAGTCCTAAATAAAAACCAATACTTAACCATATTGGTGACACAACCCACCACCATGACCAGTCAATTACATGCCCTAATTTTAAACCAATAAATAGAATTGTTAATAAACCTAAAAATCCTACTCCACTTGTGTTGTTTGATTCATTCATATTATTTTTTTGCTAATACTTTCTTGATCATACTTATTCTACTAGGTTTAGATTTATAGCTCTTTCCTCCTCCACCTCCTCTTAATCCTTTAGTAGCTGTTTTTATTCTTTTAGATATTTTCTTAGTAGCTTTTCTTATAGTCTTTCTGTTAGCTGTAGATGTCTTGATTCCTTCCTTCTCTTGTTTCATTGATTTTACTTTGTTTGTCTTTGGCATATTATTCTTTAATTAAATGTATGTGGAAGTGATTATTCACACTTGTTTTATTTGTTCCATTCATTATAGCATTATCGTAGAACTTTAAAAGCTTTTCTATTGAAGGGTTTAATTCCTTCTCTTCTTCACTCATTAGCATTGATAATCTCTTACAAGGTCTTATAGGGTAGAGTATAGCATGTTCTTTTACTCCTTCGTAAGGATATTCATTAACTCTTAAAGCCCAATTCTTCCATTGTTCTATTATAAGGTGTCTTTTGTCGTTGTCAGTAAAGCAGTTATATCCCTTAGGTATTGACTTAAGATATTCTTGGTATTCTTTTTCTACTTCTTTATTTCTTATATACATATTATATCAATGTCTTTATATATTTATCTAGCTTTTTCTTCCAGTCTTTAAAGCCCATAAACTTAAGGGTCATTTCATTAAGCTTAATATCACATTCAGTACATATTCCTCTATATTGGTTATTATCAGCACATATCTGCCATTGTTGAGTAGAAGGTTTTTTACATCTTAGGCAAGGTACTCTTGATATTCCTATTTCTGTGTATGGTTTCTTTCTCATATTTATTTAGCGTAATATTTAAACTCTTTGTTCTCTTTTTTAAAATAATCCTCTATAGGAGTTTCTCTCTCCTTCTTCTTTTCTTTGTGTTCTTTCTTCTTTCTATACTTTAGTTTAGCCATATAAAAATAAAACACTCTTTAGGTATTCTTTTATCTAGTTTTATGATAAGTCTTTTTTCATAGTGTTGCGGGAGCTGGAGTCGAACCAACAATCTCCAGGTTATGAGCCTGACGGGATACCATTTCCCTATCTCGCTATTATTATATCTATAGTATAACACTTAAATATACTAGAGTCAACAAAACCCCCTAATTAAAGGAGGTCTTGCATATATAAACCACTATAAAAGTATGCCTTTAGTTCTCTCTTGCCCATGACGTTACTAAAGGTTAGTACTATTAATGTAGAATTATTTAATAAAGTTTATTTTCTTAATTTAATTCTCTTTATCCAGTAATCTAAAACTATAGATAGAGCTATAACTTCAATAAGCAATAAAAATATATCTGGTTTATCACTAAAGCTTATACTTCTTTTGTCTATTA
>Ga0307928_10001522_pt1 | contig 17596 bp, 20 predicted proteins | sample AceLakmetagen232_FD_201815 | JGI IMG/M metagenome (GOLD analysis project Ga0307928, IMG submission 201815) | Saline water microbial communities from Ace Lake, Antarctica - #232 | ecosystem: Environmental > Aquatic > Non-marine Saline and Alkaline > Saline | place: Antarctica: Ace Lake... | reverse complement strand
TTGAGATCGTGGTTTAGATACAAACATTTTGCAAAGTATCTTTCACAATATAAGTATATGGATAATTGATATGTGGCCATTCAAATTTAAGTGTAAACATAAACGCTTCGAACCAATCCTGACTGACATAATAACCGCCTGGGAAACATACGGCTGTCCTCTTAATTTCCCCCACCCCGGCGAGGAGGTCTTGATCATCAAGTGTGCTGATTGCGGTAAGCCATTGTACTGTAGGAGAACAAGCGACGTGCATAGAACGAGACCACCCGACGTACCATGTGAAGATGAGTTTGCTGCCATGCTGGCCGAAATGAATCCTTGACAGGTGGGGTTGTACGGGTTAAATTAGACTTTCGCGCAGTGTCCCCCTACACATGCGCAGTCGAGGCAGAGTCCTCTTAATACCTCCGAGTGGGTGAAAGGCCCACACTGGTTTTTTGAAATTGAGTTTAGTGGCGGAAGATAGACGCTAATCATTAGTATTGTTGTATGGGATACTACCAGAACCCATTAACAAGTATGCGACTAACGCTAATGTGAATCATCTGGTGCAACGGTTCTCTTTGACTCGGTTATTCTTGTCACTGAGTGCGGGGTATGAAACCCCCTTAAGGCCGCTCTGGAATAAATTTGGTGTACAGGTATCGAATCCTGTCTAGACTCAATTTCAATATTTTAAACAGGAGCTTACATGCAACTTTCAGCGAGACAGAAATCATTGAAAAAACCAGACTACACGCAAAGTCCTTATAAGAAGAACTTTAGCCCAGCACCTGAACTCAAGGAATACTTGAACTACAGGCGATCAGCTAGGTTCTCAGACTCTTATACGGACTCAATTGGGTACTCTGTATCGATGTTTATCCGATTCCTGGGTAGAAATAGAATGCTTTCTGAGGTATCCAGTAACGACTTAGACCTATTTGTTAAATTTATGGGTGAACGCGACTATAAGGCGTCTACTATTAGACTCTATATTTCACATATCAATGGATTTATGCAGTACCTGAGAAGAACTGGACGCCTCGCCTCTGTCCCGAGACATAACTTCCCTATTAGAATGACTGAAGAAGAGAAGCTTGAGGATGTCAGATACCTTACCCAAGATGAAGTAATTAAGATACGTCAGTCCGCAGCCAAGGCACCCCACCCAACCCAACCATTACGAAACGCAGTCAGACACAAGCTTGTCGTTGAATTACTGATTAGTACAGGTATGCGTAAGTCTGAATTACCCACTATCCTGATCAGTAATATAGACCTTGTCAGTATGAACATGAAGATATTTGGCCGTAAGAACAGTCATACGAGGAGATCTAAAGGTAAGTCAGGCTGGAGAATTGTCCCCCTTACCGGAATGTCCTCAACGTATATTAAAGAATGGCTTTCATTACGCTCTGAACAGGACGCTAAAGAACTACTCCCCGGAATTAGATCGAGAGACGCTGACTACATTGTGCAAAAAGTTTGCCTCCGTGCAAAGTTATTTAAAGAGGGAACGAAGAGATCGTGGGTTACCCCTCACAAATTTAGACACCACTTCGCTACTACTTTATTCGAGAAGGGTGTTGATATAGGAATAATCGCTGACCAGATGGGTGATGAGATCAAGACGCTTGATGCGTATATTCACTCGGATAGAAGTCATGATACACAGTATTTAGGGAGCTTAATGGAATGAAAAATAACATAAAAAATGTAGCATTCTGTGGTCTCTTAGATGAAAACGGACAGGCAAAAAAGACAACCAAGAAAGAGCGAGACGACTTTGCAAAAGAGATGTCCAAGGCTACCGGGAAAGATGTTCAGTTTTGCGATTCAAATATTATCCCCGAAACTATGAATGCATTGGCTGGTCTGCTGAAATAATGCTCCTCTCTATCCGCCTAAATCGCACCTTTGTACACGAAACCACCGTAAAGCTATCCGGTAACGCGCTTCGATTCTATATTCGCATGTCCTGGGAGCGTAAATACCCCCGTAGGCGCGTTCGACAGCCTAACCCTATTATGGCTAAGGGGAAGTGGGGTGTCGGCCTCTGGATAGACGATAACGAGGTTTCAGAATGGCTTCAGATTTCACTCGAGGAAGTTAATAAGATTAGGCAAGAATTAATTGATGCAGAATTAGTCTTGTACAACACACCAACTGGGGTTAAGTTAGACCGATCACTAATAGGGATTTATTTTATGAGGAGATTGTACTAATGATTAATATTTCAAAACTAAACAAGGCAGAAGTACTGGCAACACTATACAATCACTCCAGACAACAAGGACTCGGCATATTGATTGGATCTGGAATTCCCATGTCAATCCAGGAGGCAGGGGTAATACTAGCCTCAGGTCAAACTTATTTTGATTACCTTAATGGTCGGGTTATGAAAGCGGACCTCTCTGAAGATGAATTTAGTGAGGGCTTATATGATCGCGATAATGGTGACGGGGCTGCGGCTAAGGCAATTGCCAGTATGGGCACGAAAGGACTGGGTTAAATGAAAAACCTTAAATGCTCAGTATGTGGCGGAGAAGAATTCCATCCAATAGAAACTGGAACGGTTACGCAGGGTCCATCTATATATAATATAGACTTTCCCATTGCCTTTAAACCAACCACTCGCGTATTTGTTTGCGTGGGATGTGGCCACGTTGATAAGGAAGAAACTGAAGACATCGACACCGTCAAGCTGTATGTCGTGTCGAACTCAGTATCCAAGGCTACAAAAGAATTGAAGTCAGTTGGTATAGATCTTACACATCGGGAACTGAAAAGCTTGGAGAAGATGTCTATCCTTGTGTATGGGGATGTAAGTATTGTTCGCAATGAGGTCCTGGAAAGTATCTTACAGAACTCACCAACTGAACTGGCTGGGTTTGATGCTCAGTATTTGAATAGAGGGTAATATGAATAAGCGACCAAATCCAGATGACTATCCAGCTGGTAGCATTTACGGCTACACAGTTGACCTATCTAAATATTGTGATGAACTCGAAGAAGGCACAGCTGGCAGAGACAAGACTATCCTTGCTTGGCTTGCTAAATCTAAGAGGCAGGAGAAGAAGATTAAGAAGCTGGATGCTGAGGTTGAGTTACAACTCGATAGATGGGTTAAGGTTGGAAAGGAATGTATTGGGCTTAAAGATGAACTTAAGCCATTAAGACTCATCAAGAAAAACGCTGATGATATAATTGCAGGGTATGAAAATGCCACTATTGATTCTGAGCATGAGTTGGCTACCCTCAGGCAGTCTATTGATGATAGTACACATTCAAGGTTTAGAATAGCTGATTGGTTAGACTGTGATAACCCACCTGATAACTGGTTTAAAGAAAAGTTGTATGCAATTGTTGATCTTAAAGATGAACTTGAGTCATGGCAGGAAACCGCAGAAGGAAATCTTAATATGCTCAAAGATAGGGATATTGAGTTGGCTACTCTGAAGCAGTCTATTGATGAGAGTGAGGTAAAAACAATGCACAAAGACAGAGTTGAGGGATGGCATTCAGTCTATGTAGGACACGACCTAGATGGATATGACACTGTCAAAGTCGCCCTATTAGAGCTAAAGGATGGTGAGTGATGAGCTACACCGAATTAAAAGAGAAGTCGGTTGTTTGCAGGAAGAAGCATTATTGTTCATGGTGCGGTGAAACGATTGAGATTGGCGAGGAAGTCATGTATAGGGCATATATCTTTGATGGTGATTTCCACACCAGTTATGAGCATAAAGAATGTTTGGAAGCTATTATTGAATCAAACGAAGAAATAGCCGATTTTGGATATGAAGAATGTCAGCAACAGCGGGGCAAAACCTATGTTGAATGCCATGGAGATTAAGGATGGTAAGTGATGAAATCTAAATTAGAAATTTTAGACAAACAACATTGGCAGTATGAGGATTACAGGCAGAGAATAGTCACTAAAGATTGGCGTGACATCTTGCTCAATTTTGATGATCACGTAATTTTTAAAGGTCGAGTCCGTAAATTGTTGTCTGAAAACAAAGGTGCTGGCGTAATTGAAGTGTGGAAAGAACCGCTTCCAGCGAAAAGGGGAAGAAAGATGAAACAGATTACTGAGGACAAATCTGAAAGGTAATCAGTCACCTCGAACGACTGAATAAATAGACAGAAAGAAAGAAGGTAGAAACATGTACAGTGTAAAAATCGTAAGCTGGACAAGAGAAAGGGTTATACCCTGCCACGACTATGAAACCACAAAGGTTGTCGGAGGCAATAGACTCATCCTTTATGATGAAGATGGGGTTGATATTTTTGATCACATCATGGAAGAGTGGATGGGTGAAGAGAATGTAAGAGTGTATATTACTTTGGATGGTAAGCATTATGATTCTAAATCATTCTTTCCAGCCAATGCAGATGCCACTCAACGAACTGAGTAGGAAATTAAACACCTTACTCAAGTAACTAATTAACCGTTTCGGCTTAGATGTAAAAGGCTATTAGAGCTTCCAAGCGAAAAAGGAGAAGAAAGATGACGATTAGTGGCTCAATTTTCTCTATGGCTGACATGGGGAATAACTCAGGACATTTATATGGGAAATATAAAGACGATGGAGAAGTGTTGGAAATTGAATGTATTGAAGAGGATGAGGAAAATGGTACTACATATTGCAGGGTGAGGGGGTCAGCTTATTATCAGCAGATTAAATCATCTAAGCTCTACGACCTCAAACATTCTGAGCATAAATTATGGTAAAGGAGATTCCCAATGAGTAACGAGCTGAATTTAACAATCAATGATTTGACTGAGATTCTAAAAGCTGACAAGATGAAGATAGGTGAGGGCAAAGCATATCTTAGAAAACTTGCAGAGAAACACGGCCTTACAGATAAAGAGATTCTTAACGCTTTCAGGATAGCAAGGAAGATGGTGGACTTATGAGTAATGAGCTAAAAGCATTAATGGAAGAATACATTAAATTGTTGGAACAAGAGGTTGGTTCACATACTGCCTTTCTCTTTGTGCATGGGCAAAAACCAGACTCATTAAGAGTATCAGAAGGCCACAGGTTGAGGAAGGCTATTGAGATAGAGAACTCACGCCCTACTGAACCCAAGACCAAGATAGCGGAGATAGACGAAGCCATCGGAAATATTGAATACCATTATCAAGGGATGGGTTGCGGTCTTGAAGATATTGGGATTACTGATAGATACGATGCTATGCAACATGGTTGGGATAAGGCTATGGAGCGAGTATTTGAGGTGTTGAATCAATTCTGTGATGAGGTGAAGAAGTGAAGTTAAACGCAATACAGTTCCTTGAATACAAAATCGAGATGATCGGTGATCGTGACGCTGACAGTGTTTTACTTGCTGGATGTAAATCACTCGAGATCCTTAAGGCTAATTACTGGCTATCTGGATCCACCCTACTCGGTATCCATAGAGACGGAAAGCAACTTAGTTACAGTATGTCTGTAGAAATCGGTGTAAGGGGTGACAAATGTGCACTCCTGTTAATTGACTTCATGCAGGGGGCAGGGTTTAAATTCGCTAAAAGCATTGACCGGAATGGTATCCAAATGCAAATGGTTTTCGTCCATGCGAAGACAGGCATTATATTTGATGTCCTGTTTTTCCATAAATCAATGGGATATTTATATCACATGGGTGAGTACGGAACAGTTAAAAAGAAAATATTCGAACTCGGTAGTATTGACTTTCAGGGGCGAAGCTATCCGATACCTGGGGATGTAGATGCTTACCTTAGCTAGTAATTTTACGCAGTCAGAGGCGATTGAATTAGCACGATCAATGTCACTCGGGATGCAGTCGGGTGATATCAATAAATCAATTATATTGAACGTAATGATAAATACATATATAAATCAAAGAATGCCCGATACAGTTAGGATCTCACTAAATGTTTTAATAGATTCATTTTTACATAACGGTACAACCGCTGATGCTCATTGGGAAATGCTTGCAAAATCAATGTTAAGGAGGTAATGTGTTGGGTGTTATGATAGGTGCTTGCTTGTTTTGTTTAATTGCAGCGATGGTAGAATGAGCTTTCTAGACTGGTTATTTGAAAGGATAGATCATGGCTTAACTATTTTTATTATTGCAATAGTTTATTCAAATGCTTTAGGTGTTTTAATTGGGATTGACTTAATTAGGTTCAATCTATGTATGGTTCCATGGTGGGCCGTAATGTCCATAGTGTGGCATATTGCGTGTAAGGTAATTAAGGTAAAAGGAGAATGAAATGAATAAATTACAAGAGCGGTTTCACAAAGAAACAAAGAATGAATGGCTACCACCTTATTGTGACTTACAGGACCAGCTTGATGCTGAGGTTGCATTCTCAAATTGGCTTGCAAAGTTAATAGGCGATGCACCAACCGTTGAGGGCAGGGCAGGTATTAACGTAATACTTTCTGCCTTAAACAGGTATAGTAATCACTGCCTAGAAATGTTATGTTACCATGAATCTCAAACAATAAATGACAATAGTTCTGAAGGTGAGCATGAAAACCTTAAGATTTTAAGTGACAGAGCTTTTGAATGTCAACAAATGTTTATCGATTCAGCCCGTAATTATGCCAAAACTGGCAATGATGGTGATTTTAAAATCGCCCTGGTTGAGTTTTAAAAATAGAACTAAAATATGGCATATTTCGTGTAGAATTATTAAAGTAAAAGGAGAATGAAAATCTTTAGACATATATTTATATCGACATTACTTATCATGTTTACCATATCGTGCTCCAGCACGAGTTCAACACTTGGAGATAATGACGTACTGATAGAAATTCTACACAACAATGCCACCAAATTAGCCCATGCAAATAACCGGGATGAGATTGAGGACGGGTTTAATAGTATTATTGCAACAGTGGGTGCAATAAACTCAGTTGCGCTAGATGACACCTCGCAAATAAAGATACTTCATAATAGGATAGATTCGCTTAAGAGTGAAATTATATTCTCCATATAGATGTGTGGTCTGGTTGCCATGTATTCACGCCATCAAAACATCCATACCCCCAATTGGAAGCCAATGTTACATTCAAGATCTCACTTGTTAAGCCACTATTTATATCCAATACATTTAATACAGTCCTACTCCTCCAGTATATATATCTGCCATCGAATACTAGGCCGTGACAGCCAGAAGTTGATGCGGTGGAGAAGTACTCGGTAAAGTTTGGAGTTGCTTCCCATGGGTCATCAATTCTTATAATTCTGTAATGTGCGCCACCAACTCCATTATAGCCATTGGCAATCCATATACTTACACCATCATACCTAATGTCGTTACCAGTAAAATAGCTTAACCCAGTAACCCAATCACTAACCGCCAGATTGGATACGGCTACCCTATGATAGCTACTCGTGATGTATGGTGAGAATATGTTTGTTGTGGTCCATATATATGTTCCATCAAAACAGACATTACCTACTTGCTGATCATTTGCGGTCTCTAGCGTTAATGTTACATACGACAGCGAGTCGTCAGATGTATCTAAATATCTAAACCTGGTCTCTTGGGTACCGTCAACACTAGTACTGGAGAACCATATATAACTATTGACGGTATCGTACGCAATGCCCCATACATAAAGCCCACCATCTATTCCAGATAAATCTATATTCTTATCAAATGTTCCAGAAGCTATATTAAACCTGACTAAGTTCTTTGCTGTTGTTGGTGCATCCCTTCCACCGCACCATATATGCCCATTTCCATCATATACCAACTTAGAAACAGTAGTTGTGCCTGTTGGTGTGTATGTGGCCTCTACAGTACCGTCAAATCTATTTATTTTATACAGACTATCCCCTGCAGCCCATATAAAACCCTCTGCAACTATCGTTTGTTCTATATAGCCAGAGGAGAGTGAGGCCAGCTCAATACCTGTAGTGTCTGCAGTGAATCCAAAAGTGGTGGCAAACTCTGGCATTCTAGTCAGTCGCCCACTTAATATTCCGCCACGGAAGAATGCGGATCCGTCCCTTATGCCAAGATCAAACATTTCTTTACCATCGTAACTTCCGATTAATCCATTAGTAGCACTTAATTCAACCGTACCAGTTCCATCGTCCACGACAATCTTATTATTATCCAGATCAAAATATGTTGTCTCGTCAGCTGATTGTATCTTGCCGGTTGTAATCTCGTCACCATCAATAACAGTAACTCCAGCTGGTCCCCAAGGGCTCGCAACTTGTGCATCGTTATCTACCTCTTCAACCTGGAAACCGTCGACGTATGCGGTAAAGTCTGGGGATGTAATACCGCTCACGATGAACCTGAGGTATTTGGCACTTACACTGTAAAAATTATTCGTAACACCAGATTCATAGGGAAGTATTATGTAATCATTTTCCCTAACCCATGTCGATGTAGACGGACTAGATATGTCCATTACCGTCTTGGTTGACCCGGATAAATAAGCCTTGTTTTTATCGTACTCTTGTATCAGAACTCTAAGATTCCCAGCTGCATAAGCTGAAAAATAGTGAAAAAGACTCGCGCAATAAGTATTATATATATTTATTGGTATATACCCAGATATAAGATTCCCTGTAGTGGCTCCGGTTGCAACCACTTTAGCAGAATTGCTTCCAAATTTTGATACGGTATCAGATAAACTCCAGTCAGCTCCAATGCTCCAGTGTGCGATTGTTTCGAAATTTGATCCAGGGACAAGGTTTACTCCACTCCCAATTGTTAACGCACCACCATCGATGATGACGTTACCATCTGTATCAACCTTGACCTGCTTGCCTGCAGTGCTTCCAAGTACGGCCAGGTCTCCAGTAGCACCGCCATTAAATGCGATAGCAGTACCACCAGTAGAGTCGTCGATATTTATAATACTATTATCTAGATCAAAATATGTACTTCCATCTATAGATTCAATCTTACCAGTTTTTACAGTGCCACCCTCTACAACAACATCACCGTCTGCCTCGACCTTGACCTGTTTACCCGCAGTACTTCCAAACACCGCTATATCACCAGTAGAACCACCAGAGAGTATAATGGCAGTCCCACCAGTGGAATCATCAATATTTATGACACTATTATCAAGGTCAAAGTAAGAGCTACCATCGGTAGATTGTATTTTCCCAGTGGTTATATTCGCGCCATCAATTACGGTTACGCCAGCCGGTGACCATGGTGAAGCCTCTTGATCTGAGTGTGATATTTCTTCCAATTGAAATCCATCAAGAATAGCATCAATATCTTGTGAGGCACCAATGTCGGTAAACCTTACATAAAGTATTATGTACGAGCAGGTTGAATCTAAAGCTCCTGTACTGCCCTCTAGTCTTTGCCAATCAGTAGTACCAGCTGATGCACTAGCAATAATCGCAGTGGCACCAATAAGCGCATCTGCTTCAGTGTATTGTCCTATAGAAAGATCTAAACGCATATCAACCCAGGTAAGTAATTTTTTATAAAATACAGATCCAAGATATTCTTTTGAATTATCGACATATATACTACCACTAAGCAGAAAACCAGTTGTTTTACCTCTGTTTGCATATATACAGTTTGAACCAATCAACCCACCAGTTGTTGCCAGTGACAATCCCGTCCCAAATGTCCATACGGTTCCGCTTGCTGAAAAATCCGAATCTCTAACAAGGTTCTTTCCACTCCCAACAGTCAATGACCCACCATCTATTAATACATCGCCACCTTCAGTAATAAATACCTGTCTTCCAGAATTTTTACCAAATACTGCAATATTACCACCAACCGCTGTTCCGTATAACGCAACTGTAGTACCACCTGTTGCATCCCACAATTCTAACCCGCCGCTATCTATAGCTACTCCACCACCAGACGCATCTCCAGAAGCATTATAACCACCGGACCATATTGTAAGGCCGGTCTCTAATCTTAAAACACCAGCCTCGATTAAATCTGCAGCCAAGATTGAATCAAATTTGACACCTGATATTTCACTACCTATTGTAGCATCGAAAGTAACTTCCCAAAAAGACATGTCTTGCACCGGATCAAATGTAATAGTGCATGTTGTATCGCTGGTAATAGTATATGGAAAAGTAATTGCTACGCCATTAACCTCTGGATTTGATACCGTGGCGTATGATGCATCACCAGTTGCATAACCTACATCAGTAATGGTTGATACACCAGACAGCGTTCCAACGGTAACAGTTGCGGCTTCTATTGGTACCCTTATTCCGTATCGAACCTTCCATAGTGTTGATCCTGATGGCGTATTGGATGGATTCTCGATTCTTAATGCACCATCTACATCGGCTGAAACAATCTGTTCCGCAGCTAATGGACCACCAATATCGATAAAGTCAGACTTGTTACCAGCATAATCTACAGCTTTTCCCCAATAATACTCATTAACTCCGTAATCCACCTCACTATCAATAAATCCAACATAACCATTATCGGTTATTGCAATAAGGGTAGCACCACTAGAGGCATCTGCTGTATTCCTGTGTATCTCAAGATGTTTAACGCCAGACAGCGAATCAGTTGCCCCGCTGGTCCACCCCAATATGATCCTTTCGAACCCACCTACACCAGGTAACCCCCCAGGTGTCCACTCAGGTATTGTTTTATCATAGCTATAGAGAACCTTAACTGTTTCGCTGGTCATGTTAGCTGTTTCAGCATAGAATCTTACATTTCCATTAGCGACTTCTGCCAGAGTGACATCAACCTCTACAGTCCCAGAAGCCGTTCCACCTGACGCCCACGCAGCATCATCAAGGCTGGAATATATGCGTTTAATATCAACACCACCATTAAGGGTAGTTGCTGTCATCCTAATAAATGCAGAGGCCTCATTCATCCAGCCATCTTCATTTTCAAATATCTCAACTTCCCCAGATGCCCCTGACATAAATTTAGATGTTATAATAATTCTATTTACTTCTACGGGTCCACCCATGTCTTGCAGTGCGGTTTCGTTACCGGCATAATCAACAGCCGATACCCAGTAATAATATGGAACTCCAGCCGTTGGATTAGGGTCAACATATCCCCTATTTTCATAATCTACCTGTGCGATAAGAGTGGCACCACTGGAGACATCTGAAGTATGTCTGTATGCATTTATGTGTGATATTCCAGCACCTGTATCAACAGGATCATTTCCCCACGACAGAATAATTTTTTCCCAGGTTCCAATTAAAGATGGATCAGATATTTCCCATGTTGGTGCCGTCTTATCGTATTGGAAGTTAACAAGGGTTGATTGCATTGATCCATTGAATGCGTTCGTTGTTGCGTAATATTCTACTGTAGTATTGGTTTGCAATAGCTCAACATCAACAGCCCCTGATACGTCGTCTATAGAACTCTCGGTGAACGCAGCACCATCTATGCTGTAGAATATTGACTTAACTGGCATTACACCATTGGTTGTAGCCGCAGTTATTCGTATGTTTAGTTCAGAATCATTGTACCAATCGTTTTCATTTTTAAATACTTGATCAGTTGCATTCCTGAATTGGTGTGTAACCGTAGGTGCGGATAAGGCATCTGTATTGTATAATATGTCATCTGAAATAATGCTTGAAATATTATCGGCATTATCAAGGGCTGCCATATAGACTCTAAACCCATTATCAATTTTCATCGAATCTGGGATAGTGGATATAGACCATGGTGTCAGTTTTAATAGGCTATATGATATATCGGCGTTCTGTAAGAAATCTACCTCATCCCACGACGTTGTGACGGTACGTGAGTATTTAGAGACTGTGTAGGCTCCATTAACCGGGGTGCCAGATACGGTCCATATAAGTGGATCTCCTGCATATGATGTTATTGTATGTTCAACACCATCGGAATCAGTTAGTATATAATTTGAGAATGAAACACTATTAAAATCTGCCGTTGCCAAATTTGCATCAGTCAATACTCCAGCGCCAGCACTCGAACCGGTACCCGTAAATGCATTCAATAATCTTAAGGTTGGAACACCTGAAGAATCTGAAACTGATTCAACTGCTCTTATAAAAATCTGTCTAGGATCTACACAATATAAAGCATCTCCGTCACCAATGTTTGAGTTAGAGTCTAATACTAGATCCCCGGAAACTAAGACCGGAGCAGTGAAGTCAAAGACAATATCTTTTGTTCCAGATACAGCTGATCCATGAACCGTAGTTGCGGAGGCAGCTATCTCAATAGTACCCTCTGAACCCGTGGCTGTGAAAGACCAGGTTGTATAGGTATGGTCAGTAGAAGTATCTGCCACCAATGAGGCCGCAGAACCTCCGACAGTTACCGTAGGGGCAGCTGTTAATCTATAAGAGAAACGTACTTCAATTGATACCACTTCACCAGACGCATAATATATATCAGAGTCTAGAACATCAACAGAACTTGGAATAACACCACCAGCAGGTACATCTGCAGCTACTACACCATTTCGCTCTGCAGTATAGTCTGAGAGGTCTCCCTGGGCGGTAAAGTGACGTAATTTATAAACGTATGTTGTACTTCCATTTAGTCCGACATGGGTAAATGATTGAGTCCCCACAGTTGGCGGGACGCTTTCCAGGAATGTAAACGATGCATCACCAGATTCCTGATAATGGATTTCGGTACCACCATCAACACTAATCCCGTAAGCGTTCTCCCACTTGAGCTCTACCTGTCCCTCTTGCTCGGTAACACCATCATAGCCCGACGTAGATGTCCATACAGGTGCTGAAGGGCTTGGATCGCGCCACATTGTAAAGTAATGACCTAGAGGCTTACTGGCACCTTGAATATATAAAGCACCGCCATCAGGGGTATAATAATAAATATCAATACGATTCCAACCTGGACGAACTTGGATACTTCCCGTACCAACGCTATTTAATTGTTCGGTATCATTTATAACAACTCTATACGTACCAGAAAATGATGCTTTTATGGGTATCGTTGTAGCCTTAGCTGAATAGTATTGAACGGTATATTTTGCATTATAACCAGAATCTGCCTGATCAAGATGAAAGTCTCCGTCAGCACTTATGATATAAGTTTTTTGTAGATCTGCCATTTAGTCCTCGAAATCCGTATCAAATAAATCATACTGTCCATAAACGTAAACACCCGAAGATAAATCAAAAGAATTTAGATCGGCCTGAATAATGAAACTATCCCCGGATGCTGGGGTTCCAGTGATCCCGGTAACCGTGAATCCACCACTAGCACTATAAGCAGTTACCGTCCCTGTTTCTCCTGCAGCATCTCCGTCAGCAAAGAAAATATACCAATCAGTGAAATCTATCGCTTCAGTAACCCCTGATGCTGCAAAGCCAACGTCTACGGTAATCGCATTGCCGTCTTCGTCAGTTACAGCTAGGGCAACGGTATGCGCAGAAGCGGTGCCATCCAATACATTATTAGCTGGACAATAATATATAGTTGTTCCATCGTCTGCGAGAACTGCAAATCCGAAATCGCCAGTCAGTTCACCGGTAAACACGGAAACCTTTCTATCCTCTGCTGTTAAGATGCCATCGGTATTGGATACGATTTTAAACTTTGCCGGGATACTTTGATCCGGCACAATAAATGCCCCTGGATATTTATTTTTCCTGTGAGAAACTAAGGAATAATCCCCATCTTCAGGTTGTACAGTTAGATCGTACAGTGTTAATTGTGTTGTAGTATTTGATTTTATCTGATAATATCTTCCGTCAGTAATTATATAATGATCAACCCACTCATTTGCTACCCACGTTTTGGATGTATCTTCATATATTCCAGTTGTACCGGTTACAGCGACACCACCAGATCCAGAATCTACGTTCCCACTGGTAACGGTATATGCGGTATTTGAAGATGCATCAAACGATCCAAGATACTGATCAGTGGAAAACAATATTCCAGAATATCTTACATTACTAAGCCTGAACGCAGCAGATGCCTGCTCTTCTTTAAAACTTAGCACAAGAGATTTTGGGCTATCTATCCTTGTACGCGGTCTGTTAGCGCGTCCTATGTTGTCCTGAATTGATTTGTGTTGATCACGCTTAATTGGCATTACAACACCTCTCTAGTCTTTATAACTATCTTGTGAGAATGTAAGTCAGTCGTGTTCGCAGAATCGTCAGCCCTTATTATCTCTGGTGTATCATACCCGCCTTCACTAGCTGGAGCCCACCAGAATTCTATATAGTTTGAAACATCTTCATAAAATTCAAATCTTGAATTCAATGCCCTTTTTATGCCCGGTCTGCAATTACCTGTTTTCCGACCAGCACGATCAAGAATATCTACATAAACCCTAAATCTCCACGAGATTCCCCCACCTGGATAGTTGATAGTGGGCTCGGTAAGGAAACTACCAATCGATTGACCGCCAAGAGATTTTCCTATCAGATTAAAATACATATCATAATTATCGAGTGCTACAATGTCAGTTTCTGCTAAAGTAAATTCATCACTTGAATCCATTAATTTACCAGCATCAAATCTATCTACTGCAACCCTGGCTGTTATTTTCCCGTAAGCCGGAGGGGTAGCCTTTGTTGGCGACTGAAAGTTATGGTGAGCATATGATATTACAGAATCGTTATATGGTCGCTGGCTATCATCTGCGTACGTTTTTGGCCATAACATACATAATGGATATAATCCACCGTTAAGGTTTCCAAATTGTTCTGAGCAAGCCAATGATTGAGAATCTACATTTTTCATCATTGCATAATAATTTGAACTAGATACATTTCCAATCTTTCTAATCTGCATTGCAGAAGTTTGTATCGAATTACTAAAACTATTCCAATAAAACGTACCATATGCCTTGGCTACATAGGACGGATTGCCAGGGTAAGTATCACAAACAAATGGAAGCCTGCCATAATCTGTTAACTGGGTAAATGCTCCGGTAGAATAGATTGATCCATCATAGTATACATCGATTCCACTTAAAAGCATATTTTGTACCTGAAGCCAATTAATAGAACCAAAACTATCATCTGGATCCTCTAAAATAATTGGATCCTTATGAATATCAAGTTTAGTATAGAAATCTTTCAGAGACAACCGAACCCCTAATCCAAGTCCAGCATTACTGTTTGATGTAAAATCGTTTCTGTCGGCAACACCAGTATCACTAACCACCTTATATGCACCACGGGACGTATGGTGAGACATGCCAAATTGAGAAGTGTCTGCTTTTAAAGAGCCTGCTGCTGCGACGTTTATATTATTCCTATATTCTTTAAATCTTGCCTGTTCATCATTTGGGTCGTCCTTCTGAATATAGTTGGTGTTTCTATAAGTAACGAGAGTCATTCCGGTCCATCCAGATGCGCTAGCTGGAATATCTGAATCAGTTAGAGTCATTGTATCATCATGATTGTCTGTAAGGTCTCCATCCCAATTACCAGCAAATACAACATTATCACCACTACCAACGTCAAGCGATGTATCAAATGGTTCGAGCTCAACATATAGTCCGTGATTTAATATCTTTGCCTGAGTCAATCCCTTGTCAACCAATGTAGACCCGGCAGCGGTATATACCGTATTTTCAGTGGTTACGGATATGCCAGGACCGGAAGACTGTTCAAGCATAAATTTCACAAAGAACGGACCCCTGTCTACAGTTAGGAATTCACCATTATTACGATCTGTACCGTCCCAATACAATACCTTTTCGGAACCCCAATCCTCCACCTCTGACTCTTTTGATAAGTTAATACTATTAGCAATAAGATTCAGTCCCTGATTATGAATATCTACAGTCATTTTTCCTGTAAAGACCTGATCGTAATGAATCTCTATCGGAGAACCTCTATCAGAATCAAATGGATCATATGAAACAGTTGAATATACGGGGCTTCCAGATGCATAAGTTGGCAACGCATCAGAATCTGTATGCACATCAATATAGCCAGCTCCATTTCCGACTACAAGCCATGGGTCTTCCTCATCGGTTATCCATAACTCATGACCCTTCCACATATCTGCAGTCCATCCGGGACTTGTTGACATTGTCCAACGTGTATCCGATGTTTTATATCCGTTACCACCCAATAGTACACCAGCATTTTTTACCAACACATTAATTACCGGAACTACATCACCGGAAGCCGATAGAAAGTCGGTTCTGTTCGGCTCGTTTTTAACCTGGAAACTTAAGAGTGGTTTATGTCCGGTTAACTTAGTGTCCATGGCGTACTCTATACCATTACTAACCAGGCTTAAACTTTCGCTATACCCGAGCACCCAGAGCTCATCGTCTGTTGTTGTTAGGCCGGTATTAATATCGGTTAACGTCAAGCCATCGAGTAGCTGGAGCCTGGGGTTCGGTCTGACATCAAAGGAAGGTGAGTGTTGAGCCCTTCTGTATTTTTCCAGCACAGTTGTAGCCAGGTAATCAGCCCTATCATTTGAAAATATTTTTGGATTGTATACCTCGAAAGGCAACAGTCTTCCCGTGTAATTTTTAACCGTTGTATCATACAATGACGCTAGATCAATAGCACTCGACACAACATGCCTATATATTGGATTGTTTGGATTTACAACATCCCCACCAGTATCTGTAAATTTTCCAAGCAATGAACCCACGACAACAACCTGATTACGCATATCCATAAAAGATAGACTGTCATCAAGACTTTGTATGTCTCGTGTATCCATATCTAAAACAGACTCCGATGCGAGTATATCATATGAGAATGCGGCAGACACCTTCATAGTTCCACTTGTAAGTTCTACACTAAGCTCGTGTGAGTCGTAGGTAAGCATGTCAATACGCACAACTGAGTGGTTCACTGCACCATCTGGATCACTTCCATCATAGTAAGACCAATCTCCAACATAGCTTACATCTAGAACCCCACCAGACTTTGTAAGTTTGGATCCATCCATCCTTATCTGATCAACACCACTAGCTGCAGCCAAGTCAACCTTAAGCGTGATTGACGCTCCTGATGCCTGATCTCTAGTGAGAATAAGGTCTGCATATCTACCATTCATATTAAATAGTATGGTATCTCCAGACGTACTTGTAACCATATCTATACCCTTGGGAGAAGACAGGTTCGTTGTTTTTGTCCAGTTGGCATCACTAGCAATCACAACGGTTCCCGCGGTGGCATAGTCAGCTGCAAAAAGTTTCTCCTGGGGTATATCCATTCCATTGAACACCATATATCCAAGCTCATTAAAATTAAAGCCGTACCCAAAATTCTTACAGAAATCATATGTCATCGATAGGAGTTTTTCACCATATCCAAAAGACCATATATACTGATCATCAGCTTCCTCTTCAGATACATTCTCTGGATTTCCGTAGAATGGTTTCTTGTCAAGATAGACATCTTCACCACGAACATAATAACTTGAGAACGTATCGTCAAAATCAGTTCCATCAAATAACTCTTTACGACCATACATCCAAACAGGATCTATATTTGCCTTTATTGCTAAATCTCTAACAGCTGCATCCAAAAGCCATCCATCATAAGTTACTGGCCTGGTGAGCCCATTCGCTCCGAGCCCAAATGTTGAACCATCGTAAAGATCAGCCATTGAATAACTCGATTGATTTGGATAGTTTTTATTGTAATCAACATTCATTGCTGCAGAAAAATCCTGGACCAATAC
>Ga0307928_10001521_pt1 | contig 17602 bp, 30 predicted proteins | sample AceLakmetagen232_FD_201815 | JGI IMG/M metagenome (GOLD analysis project Ga0307928, IMG submission 201815) | Saline water microbial communities from Ace Lake, Antarctica - #232 | ecosystem: Environmental > Aquatic > Non-marine Saline and Alkaline > Saline | place: Antarctica: Ace Lake... | reverse complement strand
TGTGCTGATGCAGGCGCGCCAGACGAAGGAGATAGGCGACCAGACCGGATATCCCTATGTGGCGATATCGACCACGACAAAGGACAGTGCGCCCGCAGAAGATATTGATCGATTCCTCACCCGGGCTGAGGCCCACCAGGTCCATGTCGGTAGAACGATCCTGCCGCCCTACGAGGGCATGGAACTGAACCGAGACTGCCATGAGGTTTTCAATAAGCTGAGTATCAACTGGGACGGGACTGTGTCCATCTGCTGTCGGGACTATGACAAAAAGATGGTTGTAGGGGACCTGCAGAACGAAACGATCATGGAGATCTGGAACGGGCCCCTGGTAGCCTTATGGCAAAAGAAGATTACATCTAAGGATTACAGTCACCCTGTCTGTCGAGACTGTTATAAGTATATTGAACGGGAGGGAATATGAAATTGTATTTTAGGTATGTCTGGGCGCAGCTGGTCTTGTCCTGGCGCGACCGCTGGGCGCTGCGTAAAGATTACAGAGCCTTAGAAGTGAAGATCGCCGGGCTGAAACGGATCCACGCGGAGGAGCTGGTCCGGGTCAAGGGCCGGATTAACGAGGAGAAGCAGGCGCTAAGGGATGTGATGGACCGCCTTTCCAGCGTGAAGCTATACAACGATCACCAGAGATACCGCGTGGTCTACGAAATAGATCCGACCTTATTTGCCAGTGCGTTAATGCGCGGAAACGATCAAATAATCTGCGGCTATATCGGGGCCGCGGTCGGTCACCAGGTAGAGCAGGCAATTCTGGCCTGCAACATAATGCGCCCAGATTCTCATGTTTTTCAAAGGGGATGATTATGGAGGATAAATAAATGAAAAAACTGTTGATAAAAAAGATTGACGACTGTTCCGAGTGTGATCACTGGGTTTTTCCAAACATGCGGGATTATTGTAAAAAGAAAAGACGGTTTATTCCTAACGATGCTACAGAGATTCCCGCGTGGTGTCCGTTGCCCGATGAAAAGGAAAAACCAAAACTAAAACTAAAACTATTCAATCGGAGAAATAAATGAAAAAGAAATATACAAAGCTGATAAATTATTTCAGTCAGATGCTGCACGAAATGGCCGAAGAAATGATCATCAAACTGAGTATTGCAGATCGGATATCAACGAGAGAGCGGAACCGACTGGAGGAACGGATTGATAAGTTGAAAGAGGAGCAGTACTATTTATTGAACCATATCGAGGCCTTGGAACGCCAGGTTTGCGACCTGATAAACGCCAAAATAAACGCCAAAATAAACACCATAGGAGAAGAAAAAAATGAAACCACTAGACTTGATGACGACAATTCAGATCGAGATCACTAATCACTGTAACCTGCACTGCTGCGCCTGTACCCGGGCAGCGGGCCTGCAGAGGCATAAGTACTTCATGACCCTGGACCAGTTTGAAACCGCGCTGATAAGCATGGAAGGGTTTAAGGGCAAAGTAGGAATCATGGGAGGCGAGCCTACGTTGCATCCGGATTTTCTGGACATTCTGCAGATATACCGGGACTACATTCCCCTGGAACGCCGAGGACTCTGGACCAACATGGCAAAATGGAAGGAATACGAGGGGACGATTCTTTCCACCTTCCTGCAGGACCGTGACCATATGCTCAAAAACGACCACACGGGCGAGGGAAACCTGCATCATCCTATGCTGATGGCGATTAAAGACATGGTCCAGGACCCTGTTATGCGATGGAGATTAATTGAAAACTGTCCATATCAAAACAGATGGTCCGCATCGATAAATCCTAAGGGAGCCTTCTTTTGCGAAGTAGCCGCGGCCTCGGACATTCTCTTCGACGGGCCCGGGGGCTGGGATATAGAGCCTGGCTGGTGGAAGAAACGGCATGGCTTCGAGTTTAAGGACCAGGCGGACCGCTATTGCGAAATGTGCGGCGGGGCGCTTCCTGTGGCTGGCGTGGATCCTCACCAGGACTATGAGCTGATCACGCCTTCGATCAAGGAAAAGTTTGAGGAAATAGGGATCACCCTGGACTATGAGCTGATTGACCGTGAAATAACCTCCCAGGAGATCGAGGCCGTTTACCGCGGTGAATTCCGGCCCTTGAAACATCGGAAAGAAGAATGAAAAAAAAGAGACCCTTAGCAGATATCAAAAACGCAAAAAAAGCCTTTATTGATGGCGCCGACAGTGATTTGGAAATCCTTATTGAACGGATACTTGGGGAGGATTTTTTAAAGCTATTTCGCCAGGAGCCAACAGGTTATGGCGTCGACAGTGATTTGGAAATCCTTATTGACCAGATACTTGGGGAGGATTTTTTAAAGCCATTTCGCCAGGAGCCAACCGGCGCGGATCCCTACCTGCAGCCGGGACAGATCTGTGAAGTGTGGGACGATGGCCCGCCGAACGAAGGGAGTGTTGCTATTAAGCACCTGCAGTATTTCGCTGAAATTTCTTATGGCAGATTACGATTTTTTACAGACCATAAGGATGGGAATAAAGGCATATATCAGTGGGAACACTACCGCCCCATCGGGACCGAGTGGGATCATGCGAAAGAAGATGTAGACAGAATAAACATAGGTTCTAATGGATGTTTTACTTGGCGAGGAACCATGACTACTTATCATAGTTTTGGCGGAGAAATGAAGCATGAAACCATCTTAGAGGCAAAAATGAAAACCATTCTCCCTAAAGAATATTACGGGCAGACCATCCAACGGCCGGAGTGGGCGAAATGATCTTGAGCGAGAAGAAAATCAAACGCATCCTGGCGCGCATGAACTGGACGGTAAACCCAGAGATCCGGGTATTTGAACGCAGTTTGGTAGTTTCTCACTTTGGCGCCAGGTATTTTTCGTACCCTATTCTGGTAGTGTTTGGACTCCAGGAACGATGGCTGCAGCTTGACCCGCGCCTGCTGGAAGCATCGGGAGATCCAAACGGGTACGCAGCGGGAGAAATCGTATTCAGTAAAGAAATCATGGAGTATCGGGTCAGCAGCTGGACCGATCACATAGACCCTGAACTGTGGGAGGCTTAAATTATGAATATCCTCCAGGATAAAGTGGACCAAATTATTAACACCAACAAGGTTGATAGAGCTATCAAGGATCTGATTGAGTTGTGGGACAACCGCGTAGGAGCCTCCAGCTGCTCTGCGTTTAATACCCTCCTGAGAGAGAAGGTAGACCATCTGCACTTACTGGTACATGTTAACACGTGCCAGAAGGAGAAGAAATGATAAATGTATATTGTCCGACCTATAACCGCGCCGAGATTCTGCGGACCAGGGCGATCCCGTCGGTTCTGGCCCAGACCCATAAAGACTTTCAATTCATCATTGTGGGGGACGGCTGTACGGACAACACCAAGGAGGTTGTTGCCAGCTTCAATGATCCGCGGATTAAGTTTTTCAACATGGAGCGCGCTTCCGGCAGGACCCCAGAGGGGTACTCCAGCTGGCCCCAGGAAGAGAAAGCTAAATACTGGTGGTTGATGGGGCCGACCTGGGCCGCCAACTATGCCCTGGATCAGTGTTACCGCCCCTGGATCGCCCGGATTGACGATGATGATATCTGGCTGCCCCACCATCTTGAATGGCTTTTCTCCTTTGCGGTGCAGATGGAATTGGACTTTGTCTCTGCGCTGTATATCCGCGCTGACGCCCGGGGCTATAAGATTGTCGGGAAAGAAAACTTCGACGCCGGCGGGACTAATACCTGGCTGTATAAGCGGAATCCCCTGCGGTATGATCCGGACTGTTGGAAGAAATACTGGAACCGGAACAACGATATCGATTTTCTGGAGCGCCTGCACCTGACTGGCATTAAGATGGGTTTCCTTGATGAAGTAGTCTCGGTACTAGTCCCACGTCCTGGGGATCAACTGGTCGGCAGCCAGGCCTACCTGGCGGATCCGGGTAAGATCCTGGACTGGATCGAGGGGGAGTAGATGGCCGGAGGCAGACCGACGAAATACGACGCAGTTAATCTTCGGCTCGTTTATTACATGGCAAGGACTGGCCTGACCGAGGTCGAAATAGCCAAAGAGCTGGGAATAGCAAAGGCAACGTTGACCAATTGGAAGCGAAAGCACCCTGAGTTTTTAGCCTCCCTAAACAAGGGGCGCCTGGTTCCCGATGATCTGGTCGAGGCCTCACTATTTCAAAAGGCTATCGGCTTCCATAAAAAGGACGTGAAGATCTTCCAGTACGAGGGAAAGATTGTCACCGCGGAGTACGAGAAATATTACCCACCAGATACAACAGCCGATATCTTCTGGCTGAAAAACAGGCGCCCTGAGCAGTGGAGAGAGAAGCAGGACCACCAGGTCGCGGGAACGATTATATTCAGACCGCAGAAAATCGTTAAAAATAAGAAAAAGAAATAGGAGGAGTATATGAACCTGACAATTCTTGGATGTGGCAGTCATGCGCAGATGTGCGCTGAAATCGCATCGCTTAAAAATTATGACCAGATCCAAATGACCAACGCAAACGATAAGGAGCCTGGACCGATATTCTTAGGCATGGGAAACATGAAGACCCGGGTAAAACTGGCAAAGATGTACAGTAAGCAGCCTTCCCCTGCCCTGGTATCACCCGCGGCCACCCTGACCAGCTGCAGGCTGGGCGAGGGGACCCTGATCGGCCACGGTGCGGTGATAAACAAGGACGTACATATCGGCAGACACTGTATCGTTAATACCGGCGCGATTATTGAACATGAGTGTATTATCGGCAACCTCTGTATAATCTCCCCGGGCGCGGTCCTTTGCGGCCGGGTTGTCTTAGGTGAACGCGTTGAGATAGGCCCTGGTGCGGTGATTGGGCAGGGACTTACCCTGTGCCGCGATGTATTGATAGGCGCTGGCGCTGTGGTGACTAAAGATATCAAAAAGCCGGGCAAATACTGGGGCGTGCCAGCACGGTTGATGATTCCGAAGAAGGAGAAGAAGTAATGGAGATTGAATTACACATAGATGCAAAAGATATCGATTATCTGATCCGTCCAGAAAATGACGAAGAAGCGGCCATCAACAAATTGTTGCTTAACAGATATCATTTCACCGCCAAAGTGAACAATGACGGGGATATTAGGATTAGCAAACAAAACATGAAAAAGGAGGGCGAGTAAATTATGAAATGGGAAGCAGCCCGTAAAAGCAAGGAAGAAGCGAAAAGGGCTGTGCTTTTAAACCGGCTTCAATGCCGAGTGCGGGTCTGGGCTCACGGTAAAATCCAGAGTAAAGAATTAGAATTGAGGAGTAAACAGTGAAAATGAAAGAGAAAGAATGGAGTGTAAATGGGAATCTGTTGCGTTTCCAGAGGGAGATGCTCTTTACGTCGGGAGTATCACAAGAGGCCGATTATGGGGGAATAACTCTGCGGTTCAAGAAGAGAAAGGTCAGAGCGCACATGCGATTTTTCGCAGCTGTTGTTCGCAGATATCCAGAATTGAAGGGGAAGGAACTGTGTGTAAATCATGCCCTGCGTATAATAATGATAAAGAAACCGCCGAAAAAGGAGGAGTAGGGGATGACAAAAGCAGAATTTGTATACGGGGCGGCGAGACTTCATGCCACAGCACTGGAATGTCCTGTTGTGCCTGCTCCGTGGGCGGAGAGAGAAGTTGATTTTAAAGAACAGTTCATAGATCTTATCGATGATCTGTGTTCCGGGAAAAGAGAATTCCTGGATAATGAAGCAGCGCACGATTCATTGATAGATAAATATTTTAAAATGGGATGGAAATACGGCAAACATTATGATCCAGAGAACAGGATACACCCTGACCTCGTTCCATACAACGATCTTGATCCGAGGGAAAAAGTAAAAGACGAGGTGTTTGTCCGGCTGGTAAAAATAGCCAGAGATTGTATCTGGGAAGGAGTTTAGGATGTATATAATCGCCGAAGCAGGAATCAATCATAACGGTGACCTGGATACTGCCTTGAAGCTGTGTGCTGCTGCTAAAGCTGCAGGAGCGGACTGTGTGAAGTTCCAAATGTACACCATGGACAATTTGTTTCTCCCTGACCGGCTGGCGGAAAGGTATAAGGCCTTAATGCCCGTCCTGGCGCGCTGCGAGTTGGACGGGTCAAGTCTCGTGAAGATCCGGGACTATTGCAGGGAGATCAAGATGGACTGGGCCGCGACTCCGGAGGATATGGCCGGTGTGGAATGGCTACTGGAAAATCATGCAGCGTTTATCAAGGTCGGCAGCCGCCAGGCGCTGAACTTCAACTACCTGGACCAGCTGGGAACTCCGACGATAAAGGTCCTTATGTCAATGGGCTTGTCTTCGGAGCGAGAGCGGAACGCAGCTTTGTGCCTCGTACCTTCGGCGCGGCTTCTGCTCTGTGTCTCGAAATATCCCGCAGAGGCCAAAGAATACCTGGGAGGCTGTGGCCTTCTTGCCGACAAAAGTCACGCTGGGGTCTCAGATCACACCGTCGGCTTAGGGGTTCCCGTCGCCGCTGCAGGCGCAAAAATGAATTACCTGGAGAAGCACTTCACTCTGGACCGCGCCCAGATAGGTCCGGACCATGCGTTCAGCCTGGATCCGGCCACGTTCAAGATTATGGTTGACGCCATAAGGGATATAACATGAAATACGCTGCAATTTATAAATGTAAATTATGCGGGAATTTATTCGAGGAAAATCACGAGTTTCCGAACTATGAAAGCAACGTCTCCTGGCCGCCCCCGGGCAGTAATCTTCTTGATCATGCCCACCGATGCCAAGACGGCGCCCGCGGTGTGGGGGAATTCGTCGGCGACCGGGAGGTGAAAGAATGAGAATCTTAAAGGTGACCTGTGATCTGTGCGGCGGCGAGATCGCTGTAGCCACCGGCGCGATCACTGGTTTTAAAGTTACGATAGAAGGGAATGGTTGCACCGTTGTCCGGAATGTTTGCCAAGCTTGCGATGAATACTATTTTAATTTTCCGCCTATCAAAAAAGAGGTTAAGCCATGAAACCTGTAATAGTCTCCGGATCCCGGGCGGACCGCTTCCACCTGCAGCCCCTGATCGATAAGACCGGCTGGGAAGTAATCGAAACCCTGCTCGATTCAATGCGCGATGTTATTTATTATATGGGGAAAAGGTTGGAAGACGCGGAGATGGTGGTCCTATTAGGAGATCGGTACGAAATCTTTGCGGTAGCAATCGCCGCGTACCAGCTGGGGATCCCGATTGCACATCTTCATGGTGGCGAAAGGACCGACGGGAGCATGGATGATGCATATCGTCACTGTATCACTAAATTAAGTCACCTTCACTTTACGGCCACGGAGGAATACCGGGCGCGCGTCATTCAACTGGGAGAATCCCCGGATAGGGTATTTAATGTCGGTGCGATCCGCTTTGACGGCTGGCGGAAATCGTCCCTGAAATTCCTTGAAACCTTCGACCGGCCGGTGGGCCTGGTGGCGTATAATCCGCACATCGAGGGAGAGCAGGAAGGGATCGACGCCCTGGTGGAAGTGATTAATTCCCGTAAGGATGTATACTTCATGATCTCCGCACCGACGGAAGAAGGGTGTCCGCTGTACGCGCAGCTGGTGGACCGCTGTCATCGGGGCCATGTGGCGCAGACCAGTATGGGTGATGACTTCTTGGACATCCTTTCAGAGTGTGCGTTTATCATAGGGAATAGTAGCGCGGGGATCATCGAGGCGCCGCACGTAAAAACGCCGACAATTAATATAGGGACCAGGCAGGCCGGCCGGGTTTCTGGTTGTTCGGTCTTCCATGTACCCGCGGACCCGGGAAGGATAAACGATGCAATCGCCTGCTGCCTGGAGGCGGACTGGGGCGTTATTTACGACGATCTGTATTATCAAGGTGGTGCAGTAGATAAAATAATCGAGGTAATTGAAACATATGAACACAAACAGAAAACATTCTATGACTGTCAGCCTAGGGATTTCTATACGTGACGCCCTGCAGCGCCTGGATGATACCGGGGCTGGCTGCTTATTTGTCGAAGAAGACGGCGATTTTCGGGGAATAATCACTGACACGGACCTCCGCCGGGCTATTCTGTCCGGTGCGGACCTGTCCACACAGGCAACGATAAACGAGTTTCCTGTGGTTATACAGGAGGAAGGCCCAGAAGACCTCAAGCGCGCCGAGGAGATCCTGAACGACAGCCCGTATGATGTGATCCCCGTCGTGAAAGACGGGAAGCTGGTCACCTTTTTAACCAGGGAAAGTTTTCGAGTTGCTGCGCCTGTGGTCATTATGGCCGGCGGCCGCGGCAAGCGCCTGGCACCAGAATCGGAAATAGTGCCTAAACCGCTTATGCCGATCCATGGCAAAGCGATTATTGAACATCTTCTCGATCAGTTTAAAGCAGCTGGCGCTAAGGATATCCGGATAGTCGTCCATCATAAGGCAGCAATGATCCAGGCGTATCTTTCCAGCCACAAGCACTTTATTGTTGAGGATGAACCATTGGGGACCGCCGGGATCCTGCGAAGGCTGGGTATAAGCGAAGACTATTTTCTTACCAATTGCGATATTATGGTCAAAACGGACCTGCCGCGGCTAATGCAATTTCACCATGACGGGCAGTATCTCATTACCCTGGTCGGCGCAACGGTCAAGAATGTTCTTTCATACGGGTCCTGCCACCTGCAGGCCGGACGGCTGCAGCGCGTCGAGGAAAAACCGGAGCATGAATATATTGCGAACACTGGCTTGTATGTAATAAATCCGGAAGTACGTAAGTACATTCCCGCCAGGCGCTATGATATGACGGACCTGATCGACAACGTCCTGACTGCTGGGGAAAAGGTTGGGGTGTATCCGGTATCCGGGGAAAGCTGGATAGATATAGGACAGTGGGAGGAGTACAGAAAGGTTCTTGCAGAATGGAAGAAAAAGGAATAAGTTGAAGATATGCATGAGTTAAAGAAGTGGCAAGCGTATTTATTCCCTGTCCTGTTCCTTTTCGGGAGTGTTTGGTGCGCTTTAAGTCTCGTGAGTTATATTCACGAATTCGGCCATGTCTTCTTTGCCTACCTGTCTTTCGGGTCCGGCCGGATCCTTTCCGGCGCCAAGGCCCTGGTCTATGGCGGCTGGTCTTTCTTTGTCTATCTCGGCGGCGCTTTGTTTGTAATGCTTTTCGGGACCGCATCGATGCTGATAGGCGTTAGGATCGGGCAGCCATGGATCGGCGCCTTTCACTTTGGCATGGCCCATATCGAATGGATCTGGCTGATCGGCTCAACCGACCTGGCCCGTTCGCACCTGCCAGCACCTGCCTGGATCGTATTCAGTGCTGTTTATTTATTCTTTTCCTGGTATTTTATAATCCGGATCGCGAAAAAACATATGGTTATCGAATTACGGAGGGTATATGGCCTATATTCCAAAAATCAGAACCAAGCGTAAAAGTCTTGTCCAGGTAAGAGGTTCGACGGAAGCACCAACGTCCGAGAACCCGGATATGGGCGCAGGCTTCGGAGAAGAGAAAGTGGAAAGGATTAAAGAGATCGCTAATCCTGACAACTCCGATAGCGGGACCAAAAAGAAAGTTGTGCCTGATAAGGTCCCGGACATCCCGAAAGGCGTACAGACCTACAATGTTGAATATATTCCCGAGGGAGTCACCTTTGATGTGGCGATCAAGGCGAAAAAGAACTGGCGCGGCGTGTGGCTGTATTCGTATGAAGACATGAAACCTACCGAAAATCTTGATGATGTAAAAGCCTATGCCGACTCGCTTCACAAGAAAATAGACATGGACCCCTACAGCCTCGGCGGATAGTCCGCAAGTGGTTGCCGAAAAAATAGAAATCCCTTATGACGCAATTCCCACCTTGAGCCTCTTCCACCGGTCGATAGAAGATTTTCGGTGTGTTGTCGGCCCGGTCGGATCCGGGAAGACCTCCGCTGCCTCGATGGAAATCTGTTACTATATTCCCCTGCACCTGCTCGTGGAGTACGGCATAAAAACAACGCGATGGTGTGTGGTCCGGAATAGCTACCGGGAATTGACCGATACCACGCAGCGGACTCTGATGGAATGGTTTCCCACCGGGTCCTTAAAAGCCGCGGACAATACCTATTTTGTCCACGGCGAGGAAGAGATCCCCGCGGACAGCGGACACTGGGAAAAATGGACCGTTGAGATCCTGTTTAGGTCCTGCGATAGCGCCAAGGACATTAAAAAGTTTAAATCCTTAGACCTCACCGGCTTCTGGATCGATGAATCGATTGAGGTCGCGGACGAAGTAAAGCGGATGCTGAAAAACAGGATCGGCAGATATCCGAAGAAATGCCCGGTCCGGTACGGCATAGAGACCACTAACCCTCCTGACGTAGAACACGAAACCTATTACCAATTTGCCTGGAACACACCGCCTCCCGGGCCGATTGTCGAGAAACTGCCGCTGGAGGGTCATGAGGGGTTCTGGCAACCACCATATGAGAACGCAGCGAACTTGCGGCCTGGATACTATGATGATCTCCGGAAGGACTACAGGGACACCCCTGACTGGATCGATATGTATATCGAGGGAAAACCCGGTGTCCTGATTAAAGGCAAGCTGGTATACAATAACTTCAAACGGGATTATCACGTCGCAAAGGACTTCCTGGCATATAACGGCCTGCCCCTGTTCGTGGGATGGGACAATTCTGGAAATACGCCTGCAGCTGTCGTGCTGCAGGTTCCTGCGCCCTTCAAGGCCCAGGTCCTGGCCGAGTATCATACTGAGAGATTGGGAATTGTCGATTTCACGCATATGGTCAACCAGGCAATGCAGCAACGTTTCCCTGAGTGTAAAGATATCCATCACTGGGGGGACCCTGCCGGCGCAGCTGAGTACTCCAAGAGGGAAGGCGGCTTTACATCAAACAAGAAGCTGCAGGAAGAACAGTGCGGTATCACGGTTGAAGCATCGGAGCAGAACTTCCGGGCCCGGGTAGAATCAGTGGACCAGCAGCTGGCCCGTATCGACGGCCTGCTCATAGACCCGCGATGTACCAGGATGATAAACGGTTTCATCGGGGGCTATCATTACCCGAAAAATGCGTCTATTGTTGGTGAATACCTGCCGAACGTCGTGAAAAACAAGTATAGCCACGATCAGGACGCCCTGCAGTATGTAATGGTGAAGATCTTTAAGCCTATCAAACGTCCAGAAACAAACATCGATATTTACCACGCCAGAAAGGACGACAGAGAATATAATCCGAAGGAGAATATGCGAACAAGATGATTACGTTAGACAAAAAAACAATAGGGGGAATGTTAGAAGAAACGGTCAAGCGCCTTAGTCGGCCGCCGACAGAATATGAAAAAGGGTTCACCGCCGGATACAAGTGTGCTCTGGAAGATCTCTATCGAAAGATGGGACTCAAGCAATGAACGTAGACAATATCCCCCCAGATCATCATTTATTTGCAGAAAACGTAAACGTCACCATGGTCCCTATCCATGTGAAAAATTGTTTTGAGAACTACTCGAAGATCAAGCGGGAGTTTGAAAAGCGGATATACCAGGTCCCTCCCGGGGAAAAGAAAGGCCGCGCCATCATCATCGGCAGCGGACAGACTCTGGACGATAGTTACGAGTACTTAAGGGAATGGCAGCGCCGAGATCTGGGAATCATTATCTGCTCCTGTTCGCAGATATCCACGCTGTATTACCACGGAGTAAAGCCGGAGATCTGCGTGGTATTTGATGCAAAGACGACGGTGGACCTTTTCGAGATTGACGAAATCGATTATGACATGACGACCCTCCTGGTCCATCCGGGAGTTCCTTCATCGGTCTTAAAACTCTGGAAAGGTCCTATGTATGTTTTTCGCCTTTCAGGCGGCAACGACTTCAATCAGTACCTGCCCCATGCTTACGATTTTATCCCCCTCCAGTCTATGCCGTTTGCCACAGCCCTGGCCACGCAGATGATCTTTGCAGCCTACATGGGGTTTGGCCCTATATTTTTTGTCGGCCTGGACATGCAGGGCCAGAGGTTCATGCGGAAGTATTACAAGAAGGGCGAATGGCATGATTTTGACTGGACAAAAACAGAGGACTATAAAAACGTGATCGAGGACGGGAAATTCCATACCAGCCAGGCGATGATCTACCATAAGAAGGGCCTGCTCTCCGCGGTCCGGATCGATCTGATCCATGGCGGCTATCCCCTGTTTAACTGTTCTGATAAATCGATCATCCGGGAAGTACCTTATTGCAGCCTGGCGGACCTGCTGGCGGATCCTTTCTGCTGGAAGCTGAAAGACTGGCCGGTGCAGAAAAAGCTGGACTTGATTGATCGATTCCTCACCAAACGCTGGACCCACGTAATGACGGTCCATAATGGAATCAGCTGGGTAAGCCAGGTATTGGTCGGCGGATCCGACGAAGAACTGACGACCAAAATGTACCAGATGAATAAGGACGTTACCAATTACAAAACAAAGCGGATCCATGACGCGAAGGTCTTGAAGAAACCGCTTTCCGAGGTCGCCCCCGATTTTCACCCCCAGGACATCGTCCTAATAGATATTCCTCAACATTGGATTAGAGTACGGAAGTTGCAGCATGGATAATCGCCAAGACCTGTACTGTTCCTGCAGCAAGAGATCCACCCGATGGAATAGTGAGATCGTTTACGAAAGACTCGGGGCGTATATGGGATATCGGTGTAGCGTCTGCGGCCAGCTTCTGGATGAAAGAGCCATAATGTATGGCGCCGCCATAGACATTATGAAAGTAACCGACGAAATATTATTCACTCAGGAGGCTTAACGTGGGAATTACAATGACGAGCGAAAAAAGTAACGAGATTGCCAAACAGGTCCTGCTGCGACAGTCACACATGGCAGACGCTAGGGAGCCTTTTGAGGCGGACTGGCTGGAAATAGCAAAGTATATGATTCCTTATCTGGAGTTTATGAACGAACCGGAAAACATTGGACAGCGCCCAGGTACTAATATTTTCGACTCTACTCCTGGGAGTTTTCTCGAAATGGAAGCTGCAGGCCTGCAGAGTCATACTACCTCGGCGACGATCAAGTGGTTCAAGTTTATCGCTTCCAATCCGAAACACATGAAATCCCGGCGGGTAAGGGAATGGCTGCAGGCAATGGATGAACACTTCTATTACCTATTCCAATCCCGCAGTAATTACTACCAGAGGGTCCCTTCATTCTTTAAGCCCTATGTAGCCCTGGCCTTTTCCTCCATGTTTATAGACGAAAACCCCGGGACCGGCGAAATAATCTTTCATATTCCGAACCCCTGGGAGATTTTTGTAGAAAAAGACGCGAACGGCAAGCGTGACACGGTTCACAGAGTTTTCCCTATGACGGCCCGGAACATGATTGCCACCTTTGAGAAGGCGGACCTTTCTGATCCTGTTATCACAGCTGCAGAGAGCAATCTCGACAAGTCTTTCAACCTTATCCACGCAGTCTACCCCAACGCGGATAAGGACTTTTACAAAACCGGCGCCCAGGACAAGGTGTATACGGGGATCTTTATGGAGGAGGGGAAAAGCCCAGAAAAGAAGCTCCTGCGCCTGAAAGGGAAAAACAATCCCCTGGACGGTTACAACACGATGCCCTACATCACCGCGGCCTGGACGGACGTTCCGAACACAGCATACAGCTACGGACCCGCGCATATGGCCCTGCCGGACACCTTGATGCTGAACGACGGCGCGGAGAAATACTGGACCGCAGCGCAAAAGCTGGTAGAGCCTCCGATGTGGCTACCGGCAAAATACCAGATGCAGGGATTCTCTACGGCACCGAACGCCCGGAACTGGTACGAAGAAGAGGCGATCCTGGATGCCAAGCCGATCATTACGACAATCGATCTCGATAAGCTCTTGGATGGGATCCACGATAAGCGGGCCCAGATATCCTCACACTTCATGGCGGACCTTTTCCTGATGCTGACCAGGGCAGAGAACCAACCGAAGACCGCGTATGAGATCCGGGAAAAGAAAGCAGAACAGACCGCGGAACTGGATCCGGTTGTTTCTTCCCTGAATACGACCTTTGGTATGATGTTCGACCGGCTTATTCAGCTGGAGTACGACGCCCACCGGCTACCGACTCCGCCCCCAGAGATCCTGGACCGCCGGGGAGGATACGATATTGATTACATCGGCCCCTTAGCCCAGGCCGCGAAGCGCATGTTTGAAACCCAGGGCAAGCGAGCCTTCCTGGAAGAAAACCAGGAGGTGTTTGATAGGGTCCCGTCGTCGATGGACAATGTTGATTGGGACAAATGGATACAGAGCAGCGCTGAATCAACTGGTGTTAATCTCGGCGTGATACGGGAAGAAAAGGCTGTTGAAGAGATCAGGGCCGTCCGGGTGGAAGACCAGGAAGCCCAGCGCCAAGCAGACCAAATGGTCGCGATGGGAAAGGCCACCAAAGATATGGGCGCACCGATAGACGAAAAAAGCCTCCTCGGGAAGATGGGCGGTGACCAGCAGGCGCCGCAGAAATGACAGGCGTAACACTCCCTTCCCTGGAACTGCAAAACAATTATAATCAGCTGTTCTGTGACCAAGGCTTAGGGACTCAAGTATTTACCAACCAGTTGCTATCATTAGGACTTTTCCGGCCGCTGCTCACTCCCGAGGATGTGACTCGGCATAATTATGCGATTCAGCTGTTGATCAACACCGGGGTGATCTCCCCGACCCGGAGATCTCAAGCAATAGAAAATCTTTTGTCAGGAGAAACAAAGCGTGCGGTCAGGCGCATACTGTCGATCAGAGTACCGGCGAAAGAAGATATTTATGACGACAAGGAGAAGAAAAAAAATGAGCGATGAAGACAAAGGCGCGGCCCCTGGGGCCGCGGATCAGGCTGCAGGATCCGAAGAACAAGGGACCTCATTCTGGTCCGGCATGGCACAGTTTCCGGACGAATACAAAGAAGATGCAGAAATAGCGTCTTTTGGTGGTTTTGGCGGTATGGCGAAAGAGCTGAAAAGCCGCGGAGAACAGCTGGCGAATCTCACAAAGCGGCCGGAATCACCGGACGGCTATGACTTAAGCGGTCCGCAGCTGCCCGAGGGCGTAGACGCTGACGACGCGGTGACCGAGAAATTCCGCGCGGCAGCCCATAAATATGAACTGTCACAGGAACAGGCCCGGGGTATCCAGGACATGTACAACGAACTGGCCGTTGACGATTACAACAAATCCCAGGAAGAAAAGGCGGCACAGCAGGCCGAGCGGAGCAACTATGCCAAGGCCACGGAACGGGAATTACGCCAGGAATACGGTCCCGAGTATGATGAAAAAACACAGCTTGCACTACGGACCCTGCACGGGCTGCTTTTTGGCGACGAGCCATACACCAAGGATGATCTTCTGAATAACGATTTTTTGCAGCGCATAGAAGAAGTGTCTGCCAGCGGAAAAGCGCCTATCAGCAGCAGTGCGACCTTTATGAAACTGTTCATCCGCGTGGGCGAACTGAACCAGGAGCAGGGGTGGTTATCTTCTGGCGGTGGTGGTACACTTTCAGAGCAAGCGAAGTTAGACAAAGAATATCCTTCCATGAAGGGTATGAAAGAATCTGATATATAGGGGACTTTGTTCCCTACTGGGACCTGATGGAGCCTTAACCGGCAACCTGAAATCCTACTTAAGTACAACCTGTATTGGGAGTACCGCAGGGATAGACGGGAGTTTTTGCGACTCTCTGATGGAACTGACCTATCTCAATACAGGAGTGCTTTATGTCAACAACCGATTTAGCTGCAACGCATACGCTCGGCGAATTAGCCAATCGTATTCATAACAATGAAATCTTAGACATTATGAACGTTCTCGAAGAAGCTCTCCCGATGATGAAGGACCTGCGTTTCAGGGAAGCGAACGGTACACTTAACGACGTTCATACCGGCGCGGACGACCTTCCTACGGGAGACTGGAGAGCGGCAAATAATGGCGTGGACGCGGAAGCAGCGCTTACCAGACCAGTGACCGAACCGATTTGTCGGCTTGAGGGCCGGAGTGAGATCGATGAATGGATACTGGCAACACAGAGGGACAAGAAGAAATACCGACATGAGGAAGACCTTTTACACCTGGAAGGGTACGCGCAGACCATAGAAGATACGATAATCTATGGGAACAACGCGACCGATCCGGACGAGCCGAATGGTGTGGCAACACGCTACAACGCTCTGTCCATGTCGAATGTATATTCGGCTGCAGGCTCCACAGCTACCTTACAATCTTCCGTTTACATCATCCAGCATGGGCTGGCTGCCTTCCACGCCGTATTCCCCCGGGGCGATCATAGTATCGGTATCCAGAGGAACGACAAGGGCAAGGAACGGATCAGCGGGAAAAACTCTAAGGTCCTTTACAAATGGGTAACACAGTTTATCTTCCACCTCGGGCTGGTTAACCGTAACCACAAGAGTGTGCAGAGAATCTGTAATATCGGCCGGGCGGTAACTTTCACTACCGTCGAAGACCTGATGATCGAGGCCACGATCAACATGCCGAGGGGCGCGAAAGACGCCGTGATCTACGTTAATAAACGGATCAAAAAATTGATGGATGTCGCCGCGAAGGATAAAACCAACGTGAACTATACGATTGACACCGTATGGGGCCGACCAACCGTACACTTCCGAGGGACCCCCGTTGATGTCTGTGAGGGCATTGTCGACACCGAAGAAGTGGTGGCATAAGGAGGACGATTATGAGAGATGCTTATCATATCTTCGATACGTCCAAAATCCTGGCCGCATCGAATGTCGTTACCGACAGTGCTAATGTCTGCGATTTCAAGGTAGTAAAAGTATCGCAGTCTGGAACCGCGCTGGCCTTGAAGATCGCTTCGACCAAAGAAGTGACCGCGCTGGCCGGAAATCTTCACATAAAGCTGGTGGAGTGCGCAACCTCGGGCGGTACCTATACCGACCTGATGACGCTCAAAGCAGTATCTCAGGCGACGCTTGGCAGCTACTATTCCTTTCCTTCTCAGCCATTGCCGTCAGAGCATAAACAATTCCTTAAATTGACTTATCAGGTAACCGGAGTCTTAGGCACCAACAATGCTTACAAGGCCTGGCTGGAAGCCGAGAAATAGGAGGAGGGGCAGGCAACTGCCCCTTTATTTATATGGAAAAATTAGACATTTATAATCATGCTCTGGCAGGCTTAGGTATTCCCCGGGTATCAAGTGAGACTGAAAACGACCAGGTCAAGGTCTTAGGCTCGCTCTTTAACATCGTCCTGGACGAGGCCTTAGTTGAGGCGCCCTGGACGTTCGCCACCTGGATACAGCAGCTGGCCGCGCCATCCGACATAGACAACGACACTTCGTATGACTACATCTTTTCCCTTCCTGTGGACCCGTACTGCTTAGAGCCGCAGATGATACTTGATTCAGACGGAGCAGAATATCATTCTGAACCCTTTCTCATTATGAAGCGGTATTTATTCACCGATAAATCGGAAGTGTATCTCCGCTATACGATCCGCCCGGACGACCTAAACGAATGGTCCCCGATGTTTGGGATCTTTATGGCCTATCTTCTGGCTGCGAAAGGCTCAATGGCGATGAAGTTTTCAGACGAAGTAGAGGCCCGAATGTATGTACTCGCT
>Ga0307928_10001519_pt1 | contig 17604 bp, 24 predicted proteins | sample AceLakmetagen232_FD_201815 | JGI IMG/M metagenome (GOLD analysis project Ga0307928, IMG submission 201815) | Saline water microbial communities from Ace Lake, Antarctica - #232 | ecosystem: Environmental > Aquatic > Non-marine Saline and Alkaline > Saline | place: Antarctica: Ace Lake... | reverse complement strand
TCGTTTTTTTTTTGCTTGACAAGATAAGTAAGGCGTGTACACTGGTGGTAGAGGTGGCACATGAAAACACTTACTGAAAAACGTAGTAAGAAGTTCGCAAATGGTGTTGTTTACGCCCTCGAAACATCCGATGGATATCCTGTAGAAGTAACGGACACATACCTACCATTCTATACAAAGGATGCGATAGGACGTCATCAAAACACATTAACTCATAAAGACTTGGGGGATCGTACACATCGCTGGATGATTGGTGTCAGCGTAATGAGCGGTTGTCCTGTCGGGTGTAAATTCTGTGCCACCGGCAATCTACCTCGTTGGAAAAATTTGACTGCAGAAGAAATTGTAGCACAGATTGAGTTTGTACTAAGTAAACATAAAAAAATAGCGTTTACTGACGCAAAAGAATACAAGATTAATTACACAAGAATGGGAGAACCTTTCCTAAATATTGCGGAAGTAAGAAAAGCAATCGAAATCATCGATAAGAAATACCCAGGAACACATCATTATGTATCAACCATCGGCATTACTAAAGCAGATTACTCCTGGATCAAAGACAATATCACACTGCAGGTATCTCTACATAGCCTAATTGAAGATAGGCGTGCTTGGCTGATTCCGTGGAAAAACAAAGCATCCATTGAAGCGTTAGGCCAGATTAGAACAGAGAGCGATCTAAAAACCACAGTAAATTTAACACTTGTAGACGACGCAGATTTTGATATTGGTCTTCTACATAAGTACTTTGACCCAAATAAGTTCTTTATTAAACTTAGTCCAATTAACCCTAATGCAGTCAGTTCTGAAAATACATTAGGAGACGGTGCTATACACGCACAAAACCTCGTATAGGAGAATGTCATGGAAGCCATCCGCGCACAGTTAGAAGAGTATGGGTATGACTACGCAATCGCAATCGCCACCCAGGCAGAAATCGATGCAGGCGCAGCTTGTGGACAGTTGTCGATTATTGTAGAATAACGTTTGACAAACGTAAATAGTCGTGTTATACCTATTTACGAGGTAACACACACTATGAACCATAAACGCAGGAGACCTAAGAACCGTAGAGCCGGTTGCCTAATGTGCAAGCCATGGAAAATTAATGGCTACCCCACGCACAAGGCAGGCGGCGAACGGCACTCTGATTCTGTGCGCAGGGAATGCGCACGGCTTGAGACCGTTGACGAGTTTTAGGGCTGTGGTCTAGTGGTCTAAGACATCTGGCTGTCACCCAGAAGATCGCGGGTTCAAATCCCGCCAGTCCTGTTTCGGCTCCGTCGTCTAGTGATTCGGACACCGGGTTTTCAACCCGATAACAGGAGTTTGATTCTCCTCGGAGTCATACTAAAGAAAAAGCCCACGAAAAGTGGGCTTTTTCTTTTATTCATCACTATATTTATGTTTGGTTAATCCCTCTTTTATCTCATCAAGCTCGTCTTTAGTAAAGTCATATGCATCGGGCACAAGAATCTCTAATGCACCATCGAGCAAACGAAAGAATGTACGACTAGAGCTTGTCTCGGGCACCAGGAATTTTGCCTCCTCTAATACCGCCACCATCCGAGCTTTTCCAAAGTCCTGGGATCCGGCTACGCCTGTCAGGATACAGTCTAGTAAATCCTTGCGTGCACCAACTAATCCCTGCTTTGCAAGCATAAGCGCCCCAGCAACTTGACCTGGCCCTGCAGCTTTAAAGATGCGACTCAATCGCAGCCCACCTTTAATATCATTATCTTTAAGAAGTTTTAGCTGCTCTTTTGCAAATCTTTTTTTCTCTTCTGCGGTGATAGTCGATTTTTCAGCCATTTTGTGTATCTCCCTTACTCGTTAGGTAGTCTATGTGTGCTTTAACATACTCTGCTAACCGCATTTTTGAATCCCATCCTAAAATAATTTTTGTATCGTTTGAGTTTAACGCATATTTTCTATCATGTCCTTTCCGGTCTGTAACAAATGTTTCTTTAATGTGTTTTTCTGGCAAGCATTCTTTTACGATATTAACAACAGCGTTATTAGATAAACATTCTCCACTACCAAAATGAAAAATAGGAACCAGAGAATTATACTTACAACGCGGCGCTAGCATTCCGGATAATTTACATGACACTAATTTCATCAACCCCTCTACAAAATCCATAACATACAACCACTCGCGTACATTCTCCCCCGTCCCATATACCGGAATTTGTATATCATTGAGTGCGTTGTGTATAACTTTTGGTATAAATTTTTCTATATGTTGATTAGGCCCATAATTATTTGTAGCGCGAACAATTAAACATTCAAAATCATGATAAGAATGCACTAGACTAGTGATGCCTAATTCAGCCATAGCCTTCGTTGCCGCATATGGGTTATTGGGGTGTAGTGCTTGGGTTGTGTCAAACATTGCATTAGCGTGTATATTCATATCCCCTAAAACTTCATCTGTGCTCATTTGTACGAATAGGATATCTTGTTTAGTAGTCCGCTTATACTCTCGAATCGCATTAATTATCTTGTAAACTCCTAAAACATTAGAGTGTAAAAAAACTTCATGCATATCACGATCTAATGAATTATCCACATGACTCTCTGCAGCCATATTTATAATAACATCTGGATGAGTAAGTGTAAGTACATAATCCCAATTAAGTTTACTTATATCAAACCAAAACGTTGATATATCCGCATGTTTTTCGATTATACACTTATTAATGCCCGCATACGTAAGAGCATCTACGACAGCTACAACCTTGTAACCTTCCAGACCCTGCACATAGTCAACGAGGTGAGATCCAATGAATCCAGCTGCTCCGGTAATCAATACTCTTTTCATTTTTTACTCCTAATGATTACTTCTTTTACATTTCCTCTTTTTGTTGCATCGGAATTAATTTTTCTTGGGGCCTTTACGTCACTGATAGGAAATTCTTTGTAAAGTACGCGAACAGGTGGCATAGACGCATTTGACACCATAGCCATAATTCCCCTGCTCTTTAATCGACCAAGTAAATCACACATACGCTGATGGTCTGCACCATCAAATCCAGAAGAAGTATACGCAACAAAGGATGTTTGATCTTTGGGCCAATAAGGTGGGTCAAAATATACACAATCGTGCTTAGTCATAGTATTCAGTTCCATTGCTGCTTCAAAATCTTGGATAGTAAGCTTTACTCCTTGCAGTGCTTTATGTACTTTAACCATGTTTGCTTTATTATATAAATTTACTTTATCTTTGTGCCCAAAGGGTACATTAAACTTCCCTCTACGGTTCACCCGATAAAGCCCATTAAATCCTGCTTTGTTTAAATATATGCAACGTGCTGCACGTATTATTTTGTTCTTTTCTTCAAAATAAAATTTTTCAGCAATCCTTAGTTCTGTATTATTTTGTGCTCTTGTTTCATAATAAAATTCTTCAGCACTCTTAGCCTTATTGTGCGCATTTTGTATCGTATCAAGTGCTTCTAAAATATTTTTTAAATCATCTCGAATTACGCGATATGTACCTATCAAGTCCTCATTGAGATCTGACAACTTGGCTTCTTTGAATTGGTGCAAAGACGCTAGATGAAAAAACAATGCGCCGCCACCTACCATGGGTTCATAATACGTATTAATTTTTTTAGGGGTATACTTCATAAGCTCTGTGAGCAGAGTGCGCTTCCCACCAACCCATTTTACAAAAGGATTCGTCATGTCTTTTTCACCTTTAGTTTCCTTAGCCCCGCTTTACCATGTGCGCGAATAAAATCTTCAGGATCCTGGCCTGTAGGGAGGTACAGGGTGCCTCCGTAAATGTCTGCTGCCTTCAGGTAGTCACGTGCACGCTTTGACGCCTTCTTACCGGCTACATCGCCGTCTAAGAGCACATATACATCGCTCGTGTACCTACTGAGGAGGGATGCATGCTCTTTAGTGAACGCTGTGCCACAAACGGCAACACAATTACGTACGTCGTGGTCATACAATACGACTACATCAAAATATCCTTCTAACAATATTGCTTTTTTAGTTTTTAGTATGTGTAATCTAGTTGTGGATAGCCCAAACAGTACACGACTTTTTGTATAAATTGCTGTCTTTTTTGTATTTATGTATTTTGGAAAAGCATGTGCTATTGTTCTTCCACCAAACCCGACAATCCGTGTTCCGTGTTCGATAGGGAAGATGATGCGGTTGTAGAAAAAATCATAAGAATAATTATCCGGATCTTGAAAAATAAGCCCGGATTTTACGATGGCTTCTGTATCGTCCGTATGTGTATTGAGGTATTCCACTAAACCTGATTTCTTTTTAGGGGCAAAACCTATATTAAATACTTTTGCAGTTTTTGCAGAACACCGATCAAAGACATACTTTTTAGCAATTTTACTCTGTTCAAAATTCGCTAAAAAGTAATCTAGTGCAAGTGCATTTACATTATGTATTCTTTTTGTCAGCACTTGCGTCAAATAAATTTATTTGGAGTTTGTTTTTTGCTGCTGAATCGTAATCATCTATTCGTAGAATAGTTAACTTTAATATATCTTCATCTAAGTTATCCCCCCTACTATTATCTACCAATTCGTGAATTATATCTGTTGACAATTCCTGCCAATTTTGATCTTCAAACTTGTTTAAAAAGATATCAATATCGTCTGATAATTCTTCTTTAGAATGTTGTTTATCAGGATTTACAATCCCTGTAAACTTTCCTAAAGCTGTGCCCTCAGTAGAAAATGCACCGCTAAACTCATATGCAACTGTAACTAGTTTTCTTCCAGGACTTTCCAGTTTATTCAAGGCTTCACGGCGGGTACGTTGTTCCGTAATGAAGGTTACATCGCCAAACTCAGGCATTGTGATCGCCTCGCGCAGGTGGTTGGTGCTCCGTGTATTATACTACTATGCCGGTAAGCGCAGACACGTTTTAACGTATGTTTTAATCAAGGAAAACGTAGGCTGGGGAACTACAATAGCCCACGTCGTTTGACCGCTACCGCCACGAAACAACACCTTAGGTTTACATGTGTGCGCAATCAAGCGCAGCAGTTTACTTTTTGATTCCTTGAATGATTGAAATGAAATATTCATGTGTGTTTCTCCTTATTTTACAAAATGAGACCGGTGGGGATCGAACCCACGACTCCCAGATTAAAAGTCTAGTGCTCTACCAACTGAGCTACGGTCCCAAAAAAGTACCGAGAGCGGGAATCGAACCCGCACGGGAAAATCCCACGAGATTTTAAGTCTCGTGCGTCTACCAATTCCGCCATCTCGGTATGTGTCAAAGAACAAAAAATGGGTCCTCCCGGAGTCGAACCGGGAACTTCCCGCTTATGAAGCGGGGGCTCTAACCAGTTGAACTAAGGACCCGCCACATACTGAGTATACGAATAAATTCAGTATTGTCAACTACTTTCTGCGAATGCACCTGTCCCGCGATTTATGCAAACAGCCATAAACCAAGGAAGGCGTACATCATGTGGGATTGTTCCTACAAGATTAATCATTGTTTACCTCGATAAGGGTAAATGAGGTGCCTAAGGACAAGGTGTTGAGCAGACAGTGGGGACCGGTGTTCTACCAGCTGAACTACTCTCACTATTACTGCGGTGAAAGGTTGGAATTGAACCAACGACTCCCGGTTTGGATGTAGTCCACTCTGCATTCCTTAGCGCATTCCCTCAAGTACGAAAAAAGTTGGGCAACAAAGGGTATGGAAGACGAGCTATCCCTTTATAGAGGTAGTCCTCCAAGGCATTTGCCCAAATTGAAAAATAAAATGAGACGACAAAAGGTTAAGAGACATTTTTTCGTGCTCTAGCCAACTGAGCTATACGTACGACAAGCGCACGTAACAGGACTCGAACCTGTGACCTCGTCATTAGCATTGATGTAGTCCCTTAGGGCATTCGTCCCAAGATGAAATTTCTAAAAATAAGACGACAAGAGTTGAAGAGAGAATTTATACGCGTCCTAACCACTAGACTATACCCCGATTCGGGGCAGTAGGATTTGAACCCACGTCTCGTCCTCCGTAGGGATGTACTCCCTTCTGGCATTCGTCTTAAAAACTGGAAGTGGCGAGGTTTGCACTCACGATCACGCTTTGTTAATTCGCGAAGAACTAGCTTATGTGATGTCCACCCTGCCGATGGTTTCCCTTATCTCCCTATTCACGCTCGATCTTTGGCCATCACATGCCCAATCTAGGGATATTCCGGGGCCTTCACTTCCTATATAGGCCGGAGACGAAGGCGGAGGGTTGTTTTATCGGACCCCCGCCTTCGCCACCTTAAAAATGTGCGATGACAAAGTTTGACTAAGACAATGTTGGGTGACCGCCGCTGACTGTATGCACAGCCAGGTAGACAAAACAGACACCATCTACCGAAATAGAGAGGTGCTGAAGACCTTAGGATCGTTATTGTAGTCCTAATCAGCATTCATCGCATAAACTTGTCAAAGAGCTAACCTACGTACATTATACTTCAAGATCGTTTATTAAGCCAACCCAGTGATCAACATTAAGATTCCCGGTGTAAAACTCCGAGATGATGTCAAACACTGCGTCAGAAAATCCACCAACGTTAAGCACAGACTTGTTCTCAGGTGCTTGCGTATCCGTACCCGGTTGTACGTCTAAACACACAAGCTTTGCCTTCTTGTTTCTACGTTTGAATATCTTCCACTGCTCCATCGTATCTGTTGGGTAGCCTTCATAACTACCTTGCATTCGGCCACCCCACCCTTGAATTCCACCGTGTTTTAGGCTGACCCAACTTTGGTTATCAGATACCATAATGCACAGGTCAGCTTTAATATTCTGCTGATTTACATGATACAAAGGTGCCGCACAATTCGTTCCACCACCAAGATACTTTGACAATTTTTGTGCATTCGTAATAATAGAATCTCTTGGATTCATATTAGGAGAATGTACCTTCGTAGCGAATGGGTAAACTTCAGCTGACTTATTGTGGTGCAGGAACACAGATGATACCAATGCCGCCACATCCACACATTGTACTGCTGAGGTTGCTCCTTGTCGATACCCTGTTACTGGTGAGCCCATGGACCCAGAGACATCAGGGAAAATCAATACCTTCCCATCAATTTTTGGTACATTACTCACTGATATTTCCATTGCATCCTGCAGTGCTTCCTTGACCTCATGCATACCATCATACATAGTGTATGCCATCAACAGCTGGTAAGGAAACACTCGGCTACGTTTAATCAACTTTTCATCACGCAGCTTATCTACAACCATCTTCACAAGTTTTTTGTCTTTGAATACACCATGCCGCTCAAAGGTATTCAAGTTCATTCGAATCATGTGCCATCCAGCGTTCTTAATAATTGCTTCCCAAACACTAGTGTCCAAATCCCAGGAAGTAAGCATCTGGAAAGGCACATTTGGAACTTCCTGTACCGTATCAGAAGTTTTGAAAGCCTCATACTGCTTCACAATCTTAGGCAGATTACGCTTGGTGTGTTTGCGCCCAAGTAGGTAAGCATAAAGAGCTTCACGAGTCTTGTTTGCTGGCCGAGGGTGCACCAACTTCACAACGTCCTTCAAAGAAGGATCATTTCCGACAGAATCGCGGAATAGAGAATCATCATCACGATTTGTTAGCCAATCGGTTACGCATCGCTTAGGTGCTGATCCCAAAGACTTTCGTCCAACAACGCCTGAGCGCATAATTTGTACAAAATTACGCAGCATCTTACCGTTGTTGATTACCTGAGGAAACACTTGACTCAACAGATCCGTATCCACGGTGGACAAGTATGCACAAAGTAGCGCAGGCATGTCCTTCATGTACCCGTGTTTGCGAGCGTACAGGGCGGTCTTCGCGATGAACTGTGGATCGGTGTCTCGACAAAGATCAAGAACGTTGTCCAGCTGCGTATCTGCACGTGCATAGAACGTCTCAGTAAGGCACCCAGTAGCTGCAAGCTGTGCTAATGCATGTGTGCTCTTCAATGAGTACGCACGTCCACCTGCTTGATTGTATGTGTCCGTCTTGGGTGACTTCGACGCTGCTGACGAGAACAATTTCTTATTGGCCATTTCTCAGTCCCTTTCGTTTTCGTTACTGGAGGAGTATACGCGTACATTTTAGTTTGTCAACAAAAAAATGCCATTTATTTTATGACGCAGAGCGTTACTTACCGTTGCCCGATTTCAAGGAGATAGTCATTAGTCGCAGATAAGGATATCATTCTGCTGGTAATGTTAGAAGGCAATTCAAATACAGGGATTCCGTGTTCCTTAGCGAATTTAATTTCTAAGGCAACACCACTAGAAATCCTACCATCAGGCAGCGATCTAAATCCCACAGCAGAACATTTTTTTACAATGTGTAAAAAGTAATCCATACTTACCGAATATCTGGCACATTCCCTAAGATGATGTGCACTATTTGGGTTTTCTACATCAAATTTAAGTTTATAAAGAGTAGCCACGTCTCTTTTTTCTTGTGGCGTATCGTAAATTGCCATGCAGTGTGCATAATATACTTTTAGTTTTTGACCCATATTATTTACCTCACACAATCAATTAAAAAGCAAAGTAGACAACCTATAGTTGCGCCCGCACATAAGGCTACCCAGTAACAGTATAAATTCTTAGGCATGGAAATTAAACCCTCTTTAATCGCAAGCATCGGCAGGTTTATTGATTTTTATTTTTACTTCTTCATCTGGCAAGTATTCAAGACACTTTCTACAGGGTCCGCGCTGAATACACTGCCTATGAAATGTCGTAACCTTACCTATAGTTTGTGTATGTGTAGACCATGAAATACATTTACTCCCTGTCGGATCCCCTTGTTCATAGGCTACGCAAGTATGTGTTACATGAAAAACGATAAGTAGAACAAGTAATACAATAGTTAGCAATGATACAAATACAATCAATATAATTGCCCAATGTTCTTTTAATTTAGACAGCATTTTATTCTCCAGGTGATGGAGGAGGAAGTTGATCGATCATCACATTTATGATATCCAAAAGTACTTGAATGATATGATCTCTTTCGAGAGTACGTGGTTGCTCTCTTAACCATTCCAAATCTTCCTTTATCAACTGCGTATAAGCTATTTTTTCCATTTTGATAGCCATGCTACCTCCAACAATATACGCCCAGCAGGAGTCGAACCTGCGGCATCGAGTTTAGAAAACTCGTGCTCTATCCAGCTGAGCTATAGGCGTAAAAAAAGTGGCCGATAAACGGATAATCTCTCCGTGACTAAACGTTTATCGACCACAGGTCAGTTAACTATAGTGAAATAGTTGACTCTTATCGTGAGTTAGCGTGCACTCTAATTACAGGGTTTCAAAACAGACAGTACAGTATTAGTATCTTCGCGACTTTTGCTCTACCACTGAGCTACTCGGCCATAAAAAGGCCGAGACACGATTTGAACGTGCGCACAGAGTCATAGGATGCACTGTTGATTACTCCCTCTGCATGGTGCAGGAAGCTATGGGACACAAGACGCGAACACGGAACTGTCTACCGCACGTAGTTGGCGGTTTTCAGACGACACGGAAACGGACACGAAAACAGGTCCCAAAATACTTGAAAGAAATTATCAAAGAACTTTACGTTTTTTATTCGTCGTCGTCGCTGCCCTCAGTATGAATATACTTGAAGAGAGCCTTTCCAATCGCTTTCTTAACAATCTCGGCCTTATTTGCCCGCATACGAGATCGCTTCACAGATGAAATCAGCGTGCTCAGCCTGTTTAACAATGCTGACTTTTGTGCGGGGGTAATCATACCAGAAAATGTTTCTTCTGTAAACTCCCCAATTGGCTCTTGTTCCGTCCATTTTTCAATCTGTGCTGGATGCTGCTCTGTCGGAGGAACGAGAACCTTGTGTGCCACCGTCTGTTTGGTCTTCAACTTTTTGATCGGGGTAGCGCAACGGTAAACTCCCTTTGAATTATCCGCAGCAGCCAACGTGTCGTCCATCTCCCACTTAACGCCGGGCTGCAGCGTTGGGATGGTCTCATAGAGCTTACGAAGTTGCTTAAGCTCTTTCTCCATGCCCAGGAAGAATGACGCGGGAAGATTTTCTGCCAAGACTTTCCCATTGACCACGAGGTCAGCCACGGCAGTTTGATTCGTTGCCTCTTTTTGCAAAAAAGCATCGTACCATTTTACTACAGACTTCTGGATGTATTTAACCTTGGCACCCACAGTTGAAGTCAATTCCTGATGTTGCTCACCAGCAGCTTCAAGATGTTTGTCTGTTTCATTGAACATGTTGATCGTTCTGTGGGATCCCATGAAATGGTTCGCACGCTTGGTGAATGTCTCGATGCCTTCTTGCTGAGCAAGATTGGACCGCGCATCGAGATCACCCATAGCCGCGAGCAGTTCATGAAGTTGTGCGCTTTTTTTCTTTTCCGTAGACATACTAATCTCCTTTTTCGTTTCGGGGTACTGCATACGTTACTAAAAAATGGCGGCAGAACCTACCCAGGGGGCCGGGGGAGGGCAGGTTCTGCTACCTATATATGTTTAGGTACTTGATCAAATGTTGTTACTACAAATGCCATAGTATCCACATCAAACCAAAGCCATTTATCTTTAAGATAATGTCCAATAGCTCTTACTTGACAATTTGTTGATAAGGCTCTGCAAGAAAGTCCTCCTAGCTTTTCCCAATCAACTCTGAAAACGTCGTCGATAGCTAACAATAAACTACCAGCCAAAAGTGTTGCAACTCTTTTATCCTGATCTTTATCAAAATTGTCAAGAGTTATCATACCAAAAGATTGACCGCCGCCACCATAATTAAGGCCTATTGAAAATGATAAAATTCCATGATTAGTATGTTGCACGCCTAAGCGTGTATGATCTATTTTTGCATTTTTTTGTTCCCACATTATTTTTCTCCTCGGTTGTCAGAGTCTCAAACTTATAAACACCAGTCACGGCTATCCAAAATCACCCACTGGTTCTTGGTATCCAAAACATTCAGATCGCAATCTGAACTACCAAGCTAAAAATTGGGAGGCTTCGCCCCACTCACAAAAACCACGCTAGTGGGGGTGAGCCTGCGCGGCTTCTCCTCTGTCCACAACCTCCCTGACAGAGCTATGCTCGTGAAATTCTAAAAAAAACAGGGTTGCGCTCATGTTGTAGAGGGACCGAAGTAATACGGTCTGAGAGTGCCCTCACGCATGACCAAGTAAAAGTATGGTCCACTGCTCGGTTCTAAATGGATCTGGCGGGAATCGAACCCGCGTCCACAACGATTCAACTCGACTTCGTATGATCATATTCGTTCTGTTGTGTACATTGTCTTAGTGTCGCACCATACAGAACATTTCCTAAACACTTTTCACCGCCTCCACTACTTGACTTGTGGACTTCAAAAATCTACCCGGTTACATATTGTAGACCTTGAATGTCAAGAACCCTTGACTTTGATTAACAGGGTGTCAAGAACCCCGAGCTAGTTACTTACGCAACCATAGCAACAGGAGCCATCGGTGCTTTGAAAAGCTCAACAACAGTTGCAAGCTTAGAAGCAAAGGTATTGTCTTTGGCATCTAAAAGTTTGAGCCTTTTTTAAGTGGCCTGCTCAACCACTGATCATCCGTCTAATCTCTTTCGCCATGTCGAAACCATTTCAGACCCGAAATAAAGTAACTAGGTATTCCAGATTTTGCGCTTCTCACAGTCATCAACGCTTCTACGGGAAAGTATACCCTCCACTAAACTGTGTTTCACGTAGACGGTAACTGTCTACTGTCAAACGCCTTTCAAACGTATACCCAGTCACAAAAATTAGGTAACTGTGCTTCGCTAGTGTCTATCCACCTACCTCTTGACTAACTCTGACCTTTGATGGCTTTCGCCCGATCAGTGTAAGCCAAGTACTCACACAGTTTTTTAGCAGCATGCATTTGCCGCAACCCTATCTTTTTTACAACTAAAAACTAAGTGATTGGTGTGCTATTACGCCAAAGAGACGGCTCAAAGAAGTTATACTCCCTCGCAGTGTGCCCTGGTTAATTCCAAGGTTCTTACCACCTCATAGTGGTTATACGCCCTTAGCTAAGTCTTACTTGTATCTGCAAGACTACTAGATTGCCTCCAGATGATAACCTTGACAATCAGTATTCAACGCGTCCGGACCCTAGATCTCACTCTTTAAATGATGGCTGCTTCTAAGCCAACATCCCAATCACTTTTACAACTAAAAACTGTCTGCTGGTCGGATTCTCACCGACAGGTCTAAATATTTAGGATAGTTTTACCAACTGCGCTCTATCAGTGGCATCTATTTTGGCCTTAGCGCAGACACATTCCCTGTATCGCAGCAGACTAACTTTTACTAAAATTGCCGATCACGTAGAAACGTTGTTCTACCACAGGCTTTAGGTGGGTCACCCAACCTGTCAGTCTACTGCCTGGTTTCAAGCTCCGGTTTACCGGCTACCATCAAATCTCCAGGCAAAACCCAATTTTTCACTTTTCGCGAAAACTCTAAGGGTCTTCAACTGACAAAATCTTTTATCAATAAAACAGATTATCAAAGAACAAATCATCAAACGTTGACCGGATTCTCACCGACAGGATGAATATCAAGAACTGGCTAATATGCGCATATGCGCGCATATTGGTCACTTTTTCGCTTCTTTCAGCGTGGGCGGTGACGTTACCTTACTCGTTGCGCTTTCCAAAGGCGCGAGTACATTCTCCCTGCACTGCAACGTCTAATGACTTTTCAAAGAACACTTTGTGTCACACCAGGAGTATAAGAGTACTTCGTCCCTTGTCAACTTATTTTTCGACCTTCTTGCAGAAAATCTTAGCTTCGTTTAAGATCAACTTAGCATATTTATCATCGTACTCTACAAAATAATACACATTCTTCACACCAAAATTTGCTAAAAGTTTAGCACAAATAATACACGGAGAAGTAGTGCAATATAATGTTGATCCACTAATCAAATCGCGATTAGGAACACTCATAAGAGCATTCCATTCTGCGTGCAGTCCACGACATAACTGATGGTCTTTACCAGACTCTATTTTAAGCTCTTCTCGTAAACACCCCACAACATTACAGTGAAGTAATCCTGATGGCGCGCCGTTATACCCCGTCGATAGAATACGATTGCTCTTATCGACAAGCACAGCACCAACTTTTCTTCGCATACATGTAGATCGCCTTGCTACGACTTCTGCTAAATCCATAAAATACGTAATATTATCAGGACGATCCACAAAACCTCCAATATGCCGCCCGAGGGACTCGAACCCACACGTCCGAAGGACACCAGCTTCTAAAGCTGGCACGGCTACCAGTTACGCCAGAGCGGCTTTACACATGCATTATACTACGTATTGGTTGTTTGTAAATTGTTTTTTATGGCTTTCCACCCATCCATCCAATAGTGCCGAAAACACTTGAGAGTATAGCTAGTTGCCGTATAGGGACAGGCATCTTTGTCCAAGCCAAGTTCTGCAGCATCTCTTCCTTTTCTCCACGCTCCGTAAGTAGAGGTGCCTTTTCTCGGAATTGGGCGATTAGTCATTTTTCTTCTCCTTGTTTACGTCAAAGTATTTACCAGAAGTAACAAAACATTCTTCAGCTAATAACATTGCTAACAAAGTAGATTGGCTTACAATACATGTATCCCATATTTTATGAATAAATCCTACATACCCACTTCCTTCATTACTATAATATACGCGACCACCTGCAGGATGTGACTTGGTATCTACGAAAATAGATGACCCATTTGGTAATCTATAAATTTCTTTTAATTCTGGTTCAACTATTTCTTTTTCTAACTTTTCTGGTTTGTCTGATATTACGTCAAGCCCTGCATCAGTGAGTTCTGGTAGCAGGCAATCTCGTACCCAATGTCTTGTCGATCCACCAACATCTTCAAACTTTTTGTCAGCAATTCGAACAGCGAGAGTTATTTGCTTTACCAGCGCATGATTATATTCATACTCGTCAGTCATTTCAAATTGCTCCTAGCTACTTTTGGTTTTCTAGTCTTTGGGCAAGGCCACCAAAAAGTGAATTCCCTTCCATTTTTATCAAGGACTCTCAAATAAACTTCCCCGCCAACTGGCTTGTACAAGGATAAAAGTATTTTCATTCCTGATTTTGTTCTTAGCCATTCATGCATGATCTTTTTTGCATCTGCGTTACCCACCATATATAGAGATTCTGGTGAAAACCACCCATCCATTTCTGGGCAATACTTCTGAGTTACAGTAAATAGTGAACAAAATTCATCTATATAGCAACTGTACCAAGGAACAGTTGCTAGTGCTTCCTCAGCCTGTTCCTTTGTTGAATAAATCCCACAAGTGTGCTCACATTCTGGATTAGAGCATACTGCTGCAAACATTTCGTTTTTCATTATGTGGTCCAATCACACTGACATACTAAGTATCCATTGACTAGCTGGTCTGTCCAATAACACGTACCAAGGTACATATAATGCCTAGTCACCGCAAAGACCCTTTCGTTTTCTGACTAGTTTAACAATTTTCCTAATTCGTTCATCCCGGTCTATAGGAATACAGCATACAGAAGCCATTGATTGTGCCACCGGTCTACCAATTGGTATGTGGTTAACTTCATGATCTACCAGTTTAACTAACCAGTATCCTGCTTTCTTTGTATCACCAAACAGGCATATAACATCCCCTGTTATAGGAACCGTGTCACTCTGGTATCTAGTTACTTCACAATCTGAAAGATACTCAAATATTGGCTCTTTTATTTTTTGACTAACATCATATATAGTAATTGTTTTTACATCAGTCATCGCAAGCGCACCCTTCATACTCAGCGTAACAAGGTTGTCTCCAGTGAATACAATTATCACCACATGCTGTGGACTCCCCATAGCATACGATGCAACAAATTTTGACTGGGCTATACTTTACATAACATCCACCAACAAGTATTGATAACATAAGTACTAATACAATTTTAATATAAGTATTCATTTTTCTCCCAGATTGGGCACCATAATTACTCCATCGGAAGTAAAATGGTTAGGCTGCCGCGTTGCGCAGATTTCATTACTAAGTCTAATTCGTATTCCGAAGTTAACTCAGAGACGTCTAATTCTGCATCTACCTTAGCTACAATTTTACCATTACGTTCAAATGTAATATACTTAGGAATACAAATTTTTCCAGACTTTTTCCAAGTAGTCACTTTACTTTACCATTCCTAACGTCTAAAACCAACGTATCAGATAAATCTCGGATTTTTGAAATATACTCATCAGAGTCTTCAAACATAATAGGAATTTCGTTGGTACGGCAAATTCCAGCTTTTTTTGCACCAACTTCTGAAGTAGTATACCCAACACAAATAATTAATTCAGAATACCTAACGCCCAACATTTCTAGTTGTGCTTTTCTATGTTTTGTTTTTCCTTCCATATCGTCTTTCCAAGGGAGTGACTGATTCCACAAACCACCAGTAATCACATACACAGTAGCCCCATTGTCCACTAGTGTATTTGCTAAGTCACGAATAGCAGGAATTGTTAATGTACCGTCAATATCAAAGGCTACTTTCATTACTCCTCCTTACCTTTCCAACCGTCTACCCGCCATTCATACGCCCTAGATATCATTACACCACAAATAGGGCATTCAAAGTTTTCTGACTTTCGATTTTCATCAACTTTTTCATACCCCATATCAGTGTGAAAACCATTCATTAGCTGAAGTACACCATTACATTGGTTATTAGGGCACATCACCAGATCAGTAATCGGTGCTTTAGTTCCTGCACCCGAGTCAATAAAAATATTCCGCATGTTCTCTATGTCTTCATCAGACAAGTGCAATCCATTCAAAACGTTTTCTAAATCCTTTACGGCTTTCTCAATTAAACGTTTATCACTCATTTTCTTTTATCCTTATTTAGGTCCGCAGTTTGCTGATGTACCGGTTATTCTCACACGTGTTTCTTTATTATCTTTTTGTTCCTGGTCTATGTAAGATCTCATTAGCTCTTGAAATGTCTCATATTTAATAGTCAGTGGTATTCCATGTCTCTCAGACGCTACGTATACTACGGTTATTTCAGGATCGCCATATGACGGCGTACATAAAGTAAACTTTGAAATAAAAGACAGTCTAATAGACGTCCGTAGTTTACTCCCTATCGCAGAGTTTGCCGTGGTAAACTCGTATAGATCTCCAGCAATGTGTGTGTAACTCATTCTTCGTCTTCCTCTTTTACAAATTTAAGTGTGGATGTTGGGAATCATAACTTTAATATCGTCATCTAACATAATCACTTCGTCCTATGTTCGTTGTGCTTTATTTTATACTGCGTAGATCCACCACAACTATGCGCCATCATTGTCAGTATGGCATTTTTTTCAGCTTCACGTCCAGAAGTAAATCCATTAGCGTATTCGTTTGCTCCATGAATATCAATTATTTTAATTAAAGCATCATACTGGTACTCATTTAACGCACCAATCGTGACCTCTCCACATCCGTCTGTTGTTTGCATCGTAAAAAACCTGACAGGTGTATTAGTGTTGCGCGCAATGCGTTCACCGCGTTCAAATTCTAATTGTTCTTTATTTCGATGTACAACATCTAATGCATTGACCATTTTAGCAACACTTTCGCGCTGGTCATCTGTACGGTATACTGTGTTTATTTTCTATGTCATTTGCAAACATAGCATTCAGCATGTCTGTATAAAAAAGCCCCCCTTTGTCAATGATCCCTTCACGCTTATCAGGAAGGATATAACATGGATCTCCTAACCAACAAATCCCAGCGTCTACATCGATACTACCAATCCTTTGCCAATCTGATGTATCCTTTAATTCAACGCCTCTACAGGATGGATTTTTAAGCTCTTCAACTTTATTGTCGATTTTATCAGACATTTAGTGCTCCCTTGTGTAAGGAAATGCAGAGATTTTCAATGGCCTTAACGTCAGGCTTCTTAGGAACTACATAAGTTTCAGCCTTGTAGATTTCTTCACATTCTTTCATTTTCTTCTCGGCATAACTAACTACTTCGTCATAGGTCCATTTTCCGTTACGAATATCTAGAAGTTTGGCTGCATCCGGGCGCTTTACAATTACCTTCCCAGTTGTCAAGATTTCTTTACACATATCAGAAAGTCTGATTAAATGGTACGAATGTTTAGTATCATACCCGTACTTCTTTTCTGTAGCGGCACGTTCTGGATTTCTATTTTTCTTCCAATCCTGATACTGCTTATACTCTGTCTTAGCTCTGTGATACGCCTTCTCTTGTTTTAGAATATGGATGAAATTATGACTCATTTCAAGCTTATGATACGCCGCCTCTTCTGCCTCCTGTATCAAATCCGGTTTATTCAAGACGTGCACAAAAAAATCCTCAAGCTTGAGAGTAATCGTGTGCAGTACCACACGATCAAGTTCAGATTCTAGCAATAACCACTCTCGTTTTAAGTTCTCAACTAATCTATCCGCTGCTTGTCTTTGATCAGCAGGGATAGTCGTACGTTCTGGCAAATTGAATTGACCACGCGTAGGTTGTTCTTCAAGGGGCTTCAACAGCCATTTACGATGTCTTTGGATGCGTTTTAATTGAG
>Ga0307928_10001515_pt1 | contig 17635 bp, 23 predicted proteins | sample AceLakmetagen232_FD_201815 | JGI IMG/M metagenome (GOLD analysis project Ga0307928, IMG submission 201815) | Saline water microbial communities from Ace Lake, Antarctica - #232 | ecosystem: Environmental > Aquatic > Non-marine Saline and Alkaline > Saline | place: Antarctica: Ace Lake... | reverse complement strand
AACCAATTATGGCGTTCTTACCAATAACTATACCAGCTATAATAGTGCTATTAGCACCTATCTTAGCTCCTTCCATAACTATAGTAGGTACTGGTTCAAAGTCATCTCCAAGAGTTGGGTCATTTGTAAAACAGACACAAGGGCCTATAAATACATTATTCTCAATGGTTACACCATTAGGCATAAACACAAGAGCCTGTATCTTGCAGTTATCTCCAATAGCCACTTTGTCATGGATATGTATTCCCGCATGGAGAGTACAATTTCTTCCAATCTGAGCTTTCTTAGAGATATTACTCAGGTGTTCATGATAGCGCATGTTGCACCTCCTTTTTATAAATTAGTCTTTTCTAATTTGTGTACTTCTTTTATATAATGTTTTAACATCTTCTTTAATTCAGGTATTTCAAACTTATGTGATGTTTGACCTAGTTTCTCCATTTCATCAGCAGTTCCTTTACCATACTTCTTATCTATAGCTACTCTATATTCAGCTCCAACGCTCTTAAAATAGTTACATTGTCTGCATTGAGCGTTCACATTAGTTTCATTAAAATATACTGATCCGCTCCTAGACTTTGGTACAAAATGCCCAGCATCTATTAAGTCATTCCACTGTCTTCTTTTATTACAGGTAATACACTTACACCAACCATTAGTAGCATCTCTTAAACGGATATATCTACTAAACCATTTCCAGACTCTATTTTTTAAGTTAGGTACTGTTTCAGCTTTCATCTATTTTTAACCTCATTAATTAGACGGTTCATCTCAGCTTGGTAATGTAGCTCTCTATCAATACCAAGCTCATCTGCTTCATTCATTAAGATGAACCTAAGAACTTTAGCTTGTGAGCCTTTTTTCTTAGCTTTTATTATCTCCCCCTGGCCAATAAGGTTGATCTCTGATATTTCTGAAATCTTAATAGTATGGGTTAGATTTTCTGTATTATCATCATTCGGGTCATAAGACTTCTTTCTAACCTCAGCATTTGAGATAGTAAGGTCATAAGTCTTAGAGTTATCTAACTCTTGATCTATATTTGCAGTACCAGTTAATTTTATTTTATAATTATCTATTTCCATCATTTTACTACTACTAATAAATTCTTTTCTCCCCAGCTTAATGCTTGTGATTTCCAATCAGCTGGCATAGCTATATCTACTCTATTAGGAAATCTTTTATTCATTCTATCTACTACTAGACATTCACCATAGCCTTCTATGTCCAGTATAGTGCCAAATGGCACAAAATTGGCCGCACAGCGTTTATAACCTAGTGCTATGGCAGTACATACATTTTCACCATTAGCTGATATACAAGGGCTATTATCACATTGATTTGGATCACCGGCATTATATGCTGTAACTGATCTATATTCTGCTTTAACGGGTATTAAGTGATATTCAATTATTATATCAGGATATTCTATTGTCATGTCTGGCTCATAGAACCAGAATTTATATCCAGAGGAAAGTGCATTTATTGCACATACTAATACTATTGCTAGTATAATTGCTATTGTTAAATGTTTCATTTTTGTTTTTGTTTATTTTATTTAGAAAGGGATATCTTCTACATTTATTTCATCACCCTCTTGTATTACTGGTACTGGTGTAGGTATTGGCTTTGGTGCAGCGTCATCTTTGATACTTCCCATAACCAAGTTCTCTAGTGGCATAAGTATTAGCTTAAAGTCAGGCATTTGAGCCTTAATCTCATCAACTGTCTTACCTTCTATAAAGGCACATATTAATCCATGTCTTACTTTACCCCTGTTCTCTGCTTCAAAGTCTCTTGTAGGTAATGTAGCTGATTGCTGACCACTTTGATCTTGTTTATTCTTCCACTCAATGTAACATTTCTTACAATAAACTCCACTTGGTCCTTGAATTGTAGGTGTAGAACATCTTTCACAAGGTTCTCCTACTTGATAGATTTTCTTTGCCATAATTTTATTCTATTATCTCAATGCCACTTTCTTTTAAAGCATCAAGTGATTTCTTAGATATTTTAATAGTTATTCTTTCATCTTCTTCTACTAGTTTATAATCTTTAATTAAAAGTATTTCTTCTTCATTTTCAACTTCTGTAACAGTCCAATCTTTTCTTTTTCTAGCAAAACACCAGCCAAATTCTAATTTTAGTTTACCAAAGACCTGAGCATTACCAGAGACCTGAGCATTACCATAGACCTTAGCATCACCATAGACCTCAGCATCACCAGAGACCTTAGCATCACCACAGACCTTAGCATCACCATAGACCTCAGCATTACCATAGACCTCAGCATTACCAAAGACCCAAGCATCACCAAAGACCCGAGCGTCACCATAGACCTTAGCATTATCAGAGACCCAAACGTTACCAGAGACCCAAGCATCACCAAAGACCTGAGCATTACCATAGACCCAAGCATTATTAAATTGACTTAGGTTATCCTCTTTCGCAATCCAACCACCTAAATCACCTTTTTGAATACTGCCAAAACTTTTTAATGCTTTAATCTGAAATAATGTAATTCCAAAATAATCTTTTGTTTTCTTTGTTAATGAATACTTTTTCATAATTTTATATTTTAATTAATTTAACTGCTTGAAAGTTCTGCCAAATTCTAATTTCTGACTCTGCGGCTTGTTTAGCCCTTTCATAATTAGGATGGATACAATGGCTTACTTCTCCATTTGATAGAGTAGTTACTACCTTATATCTTTGTTCTTCTTTTGTCATAATTCTTTTATAAGTTGTTTAGTTTTATCAGCATTTTCTATAACATCAGCTGTTAAATAATAATTCTCTTTATCAAATGTAAATACCATAGATGGTATATAGTTATTGTTTATTATTCTTAATATTTCTTTCTTTTGTTCTTTAGCGTTCATAGTTTATTTATTTTTTTTAATTGTTTCCGTAGTGCTTCTTCTGTATATTCAGCCCAACTATCAATTAATTCTTTCTTTTGTTCAGCAAGGGCTTTTAAGATGAATTGCGTAATATCTTGTTTATCGGCTGGTCTATAACCAAAGGGAGCGTCACTATAAACAAGATGAATATATTGATTATTTTCAGAACCATCTAAATCATCAACAAACTTCTTATCAAATTCTTCTATTATATTATTTTTCATCTGCTGGTAGGTTATCATAATCAGCTAAGTCATCTTCATCTTGTCTAGTAATCTCTTTTTTAGGCTTTGAACTGTCTAAAATTGAATTAAATACTTTGCTCATTTGATTAGCGTGCATTTGGTTGATTTCTTGTAAATTCATATTATTCTTGGTTAAACAGATTAAATAAATTTAGATCTCTTAGATCACCACCACTTTGAGCGGCTACTGCTACTATGTACTTATAGATAGCTATTGCGTCATACAGTTTGATTTCTTGACCTTCATTTTCTATTCTTCTATAGTTCCTAGCGTGCATGTCGGACTCTTTTGCCAACTCTTCTTGGGTTATCCCCAGTTGTTTTCTTAGTTTTATAAGGTTTTTTAGCATATTTGTTGTTTATTTCTTAATTGCAATCTAAGTATATCACATAGGACAGAAATAGCAAGGGGGATAACTAAAACAAATGCCAATCCAACTCTTTAACCCTATAACAAGGCTTACTACAAAAGGTATCTGTTACTAGATCACATCTCTGAACATAGTTAGCTGGCAAGAAAGCATATCTAGTAGGAGTAGAAACTAAAAACGCACCACCATGTTTAACTAGCCAATCTACTTGATTTTGTTTAAGGTCATAGACACTTACCTCTTGTCTTGTAGATTTAAACTCTGTTGGCCACCAGAACATATCTTTATACATAAACCAATCGGGAGCATAATCGGTGATCACGCCAAATTCATCTCTATTTACAGGGTATATTAAAAAAGGGAGCTTAAAGATAGCTTCCTTCTCTTGTTGTTTGCCGAAGTCAAAATCCTTTTTAGTTTCTTCTCTAGTCCTATTATCTTGTGCGTATTCCATATTCATAATAATTGTCTTTGTTCTTGATTTATAGCTCTATCTAATATATATTTACCAGTTTTAGGGTCAACACAATTGTTTATTATTATTCTTTTATCACCTTTATAGTTGTGAAAATTCTCTACTATAATCCCTCTATTTTCCATTTTACTTTGTAAGCTTTGACCCTTACTGTTCACAACTTTTACATCTTTTTCTATTTCACCAATATTAAAATTAGTCCAATAATAATGTCTTCCTCCAGACTGAGGTTTTATAAGTGGTTCATAATAAGATTTAACATTTTCAATAACCCACTTACATTTACAGAAATGTTTCAATAATATAATTTCTTCATAAAGTTTCATATCTGGAAATTTAGCTTGAATACCACGCCCACTAACAAGGAGTGTATTTATTCTACTATGAGTTGGGCAAGGTGGACTACTCCATATAAAATCAAATTCTTTGTAATGCTCTAGTAAATACTGATGAGCATCGCTAACAATCATTTTATCATATGGAAAAAAGTCCTGATATATTTTGGCTATATCTTCATTATTTTCAACAGCAGTAACCTCGTGGTTATCACCCCATAGTTTTCTGTTGCCACCTATTCCCGCATATAAATTTAATATCTTCATTTGTTTTTCTTATAGAACTTAATTACATAACTAAGAAACTCTGCTGCTGATGCGTTGGATTTGTTCTCTTTAAGCCAAAATAGGTCTTTATCTTTAATCCTAACTTTCTGCCCATATATTGAGTTTTTCCAATTCTTATTCTTAGTTTTAGCCATATTTATTTAATATTATCTACTGGGTACTCTAGGGTACACTACTACTAGACTATATACCCTCCCCCATACCTCCAGCTCTACCCAAGCTAAGCATTTAATCTTCTTCCCGTTTCTTTAATTGAATTTGGAAAAATTTGGCTTATTTTTAGCTTGGTATGTCGCCCGAGTCTAAGGGTTCTATTGGAGAAGATCATTCTTTTAAGTCCTGATCTAGGAATAGACACCTGTAAATAGACTATAATTTACTTATGCGGCAGCTTGATTAAAGTTGTCTCTTTAATCATGTTGTGTTAGCTAACCGCCACATAAACAAACTATAAATAAAAACCCATATAGAGCTATCCGTGCCGTAGGTACCACCATACCTATCCAGACAGCCCTATACGGGCTTTTAAGGGTGGTGATGCACGGCAATACTAGCTTACCATGCACATTTTTATTTGTCAAGGGCTTATTTTTTAAGGGCTTGAGAAATCTTGTCTATTGTGCCAACTCCAGCTACAGTTCCAATCCAATAACTAATTTGAAGTAATAGTTCTGACCATAGAAAGCCATCTACTTCTATTTTAGCTACATAAGCTGCAGCCCAAGCTAAAGTTATCATCCAAAACCTTAAACTACCCAATAGTTCCATTTTTTTATGGAACATCATTTTAATCCAATTCATACTTAACCTATGTTAATTTTAAAATTTATACTTAACTTATGTTAATCAAAATTATTTAAATATATTTCCTCTAGCCTTATCAATGGCTGCACTCATATTTTTTCTTTCTTTTTTTAGTTTCATTGTTTTGTGTTCATTCCTTCTTTTTCTTTCAAATGGATTTGGAGTCCATCTGGGCATCTTTTTTTGTTCTTTTGTTCTTCCTATTGGCATATTGTTAAATTAGTTGATAAAATTTGCCTTTGTCACCTTTGTTCATTATAAAACCAAAGTGATCTTTATTAACTCTCTTAATTAATCCTTTATCTCCTCCTAATATCTTATCAAAGTGTTCTTGATTTACTATTAGGGGAACATTCTTCTTTATAAAGGCATCTACTATCTTTCCTCTTCTTAAATGTTTCATTGGTATTTTATATTTAATACTTGTATTTTCCATTGTAAAATTAATTGCTCCTGCATATCCATTTCCAATATCACTATACCATCTACCTCTTGAATTTAGGTAAAAAGGATTGACTTGAACATGTAAATGTGGTCCTGTAGTGTACTTTCCCTCATTACCACTTAAACCAATAAAATCCCCTGTCTTAACTACTTGTCCTATTTCTGCGTCTATGTCCGATAAATGCCCATAACCTATCTTAAAACGCACTTTTGAGCCATCTATGGTATATGTGTCAGTTAGTATCCATATAGCTCCCCAAGACTCTGAAATCTCATCTACTATACCATCACACATTGAAAATACTCTAGTTCCAATCTTAGCCTGAAGGTCTATACCATTATGTCCTTTCCAACCCAGCTCTTTATAAAAAGGAACTAAGTTTGAACCAAACCATTGGTTTACAGGTGTGTAAGATTTGCAATTATTCTTACCATACCTAACACCTATCTTAACCCAGCCTGTATTACAGTTGTAATACGGGTTCAAATCATCACCTATCTTATAATGAATAGGGTTTTCAAACTTTATTGGTATGTTTTCTTTAAGTATTGACATAAATTATTGCTAATAATAAAGGTGCTACTATGAATATCAGTATTATGCGGAAGAAGTTTAGCAACTCTTCATCAGGATCTGGATCAGGTTCAAAGGGTAACTGCACTAGGGTGTGAAGTTAAACTTATCAAATATAAACTTCTTAGTATCCTTTCTTATGGTGTTAATTGCTTTACGCTTATTCTCATCTGATTTATCTTTATATGCTTGAGTGTTTGTAACAGCATTGGTTTTATCAGATACAATCATATTGTATTCAATATTAGCTTCAGTAAACTTTTCTAATCCCACTTGTTCTCTAAAGGCTTTAAACTCTTTAGAATCACTATTTGCCCAGTTTGTACTAAATGGTGTGGACATACTAAATCCAAGTCCTTCTAACAACATAGATATAAGTATATATTCAGAATTGGGGTCTTTTAACATATCTGTTAATTCTTGAACTGAAATAGGAGTTATAAGTCTCTTAGCTATAGATTTAGGGGATGGTCTTGAACCATCAAAGTGCTGACCACTCCAAATATCTCTTAAAGCTCCTGCTACAGGAGATAACTTACCTTCCCAGTAATCTTCAAATACATCAAGAACTGACCTTTGGCCAAATCCAGGTTTAAATAGGTTCTTAAAATCTCCGTTAGGTGATTTATACCACCAACCCCATTCACCATTATGTAGTGTTGGCATAAGTCTTACAGCTAAAGAGATTACAGATGTAACACCACCTGAAATATCAAAATATCTATTACCAAAAGGAATCCTTGCAAAGTTAGTAGCTCTTGGGTCTTTTTCTATCTCTCTACCAGTAATTTGTTCATAAGCCACTAAGATTGCTGTCATGCCAGCTACCATTTTAAGTAGTGCTTTAGCTGCTTGTTTTTCTGCAAACTTTGGATCAACTCTTGGGTTTACCTTACCAACTACTACTTTACCAGCACCCCATATACCTTTAAATAATGTACTAAAATTAGATGCTAGAAACCTAACAGAAAACAAAATTACATTAAGTTCTTTACCTATAGCTCCTAATTTTCCTATAGAACCACGCCCAGTCATAACATTTGCCAAGTTACCAATAGATTCTGCCTCTAATTTATCTAATATATTTACACCTTGTTCTTCTGCAAGGTTAATCATCTTATCTCCATAATCAGCTCTTAATCTCATAGCACCACCACTAAAGGCTGTTTCTGATGCTTTAAACAATCTGCCAAATGCAGGTATTAACTCTGGTAGTGCAGAAGGAAATGCCTCTTCAAAATCAAGTCCTACATCAAGGCCCATTCTATTATAAGTTCCATCTAAAGCCCTTGTTCTTGAATATACATCTGCTTCAATAGGTGTCTTTGCATCTATTCCACGCAATTCCTTTCCAATATCACTAAAAGACCTAATCAATCCATTAGCCCACATTTGTGGTTCATTATAAAAAATCTTAATACCTTGTCTGCCAAAGAATGAGTTATCAAGTGTAGCTACCATACCCTTAATAGAACCAGCAAGTTCTATAGCTAGCTTCTTAGGGTCTCTTAATAGTTCTTTAAGTGTTGGTTTCTCTAGTTTAAGTTCACCTACATAATCTTTAAATAAAACATAAGCTGTACCATATTCTATTTTTTCTGGACTTCCATCTGGAGAATCTTTTGGAATGGCTGCTTTCTTAACCCTAGTTAACTCTGCCATTTCAAATACTTTCTTAGCTTCAGCTTGTGTAATAGCGCCACCAAATCTATGAGCTGCAAAGTCCTCTAAGAACTGAGCCTCTGCTTCAGGGATTAATATACTCTCTATTCTTTGAATACGGGATAAGAAGTCTCTCTTGGCTGGCTCTGAAATACCACCAACCTGTTTAACCCAGTTAATCATTCCCTTTTTCTGATGCTTTAATAATAGTTTAGACTCAAATAAAGCATTAATGTGCTTAGCATTAAAGTCTCCAAAGTATTTAGCAAATGCAGCACGCCTTTGAGCTGATGTCATAGCATTTAACTTAAAAGGATCAAGAGTTCCGTTCTTGATTAACTTTTTAAATTCTTCTGTCTTTTCTTTTGTTAAGCAAAATTTAACCATATAATTAACATTCAATTTCCTTAATAAAATCTAACCATTCATCTTTCTTTGGTTGAGCTTCTTTGATTGACTTCTTTAAACTTGCTCTATCTGTATTGGATACTTTCAATTTACCCTTATCACCCTTAGTAAGAGCCTTAACTCTAGCTTGTGTAATTCTATTAAGAATAACAGCTGGGTTATCCTTATTTAAACCTACAAGCATTTGTAGTTCCTGTCCTTGTCTAGTTGCTCTAAAGGTAGTCAAGTCTATAGCAAGATTTAAGTCTTTCTTTAACTTAGCCTGTTCAAATAATGCTCTAGCTATAGATGTATGTAAAAGCCCTTTAGGAGCTTCTTCTTGTCCTTTAAGAACTCTTAATGCTCTATCAATATCCTTTTCTACAAACTTAGAGGCCTGTCTAATCTGACTTTCTCTACTAATAGACCTAAACTCTGGTAGTAATTCTTTCTCAGCATCTGACAACTTCTTATAACTAGCCTTTAACCTAGAAGCTAACTTACTAGGCTTTGCTTCCCCTTTACCGAATTGAGGTTCTACTGGTAACTGACTTCTTGGTACTTTAATTACCTTAGGAGCAGCCTTCTTTTCTTGTGCTTGTATTTCTAGTTCTTGAGCTACACCCTTAAATTCAAATCCAGCCTGTTGCATTGCTTCAGGAGTTTTAGCTGTAAGGTGTGTTTGTATTCCTGCAATATTCTTACCTGCTATTCCTTTAACAGAATCATCTATAAGTTTCTTAAATGTTTCAAGTTGACCCTCTGGTATAACTTGAAATGTCTTCTCACCAGTTTCTGTATTAACTCTTTGTACTACTGATGGTTCAATAGCCCTTGGTATTTCAACTGGCTTAACTGGTTCAACTGGTTTGACTGTTGAAGTCTTTATTGGAGTTACTGGTGGTTTAACAAATGGTGCTACTACTGCTGTAGGAACTATTGTAGGTGTAGGAGTAAACTTACCAAAGTTAATAGGTTTAGCAGTTTGAATAGCTGTATCTCCTGCAAGCAAAGCATTAGTTTTTGTTAATTGAACTTCAGCAGTACCTAATAATGGGTCTGGTCTAAACTCTGCAAATTTATATTTAACACCTATCTGTTTAAGTGGAACAACTAACTTACCCTTAGCTGACGGGGATACTTGTGTTAATCTCCAAGTACCTTGTGGTAAATCAGCAGGTATATCCTTACCTTGACTCTTTAAAACATCCTTTAGTTGCTGAGTTGTCATTACAACTTGTTCACCCTTTAAAAGTCCTTTATTTACTAACTGGTTACGCATCCTAGTTGTCATACCTCTTGATGCCCAGGCTGTAAGTAATGTTTCTATAAATAAACCACCCGAAGCTATAAGTGGATTCTTTTGTACTAAGTCTTGAGATACTTCTGGTGATACACCAAACTTCTCTAATCCTTTAGCTGCAAGTCCTCTAATACCAGCTTCAGTTGCTCTTAGTCCACTTTGTGATGTTTCATATTCAACACCTGCGTCTGCTGCTGCTTTTCTAACATCTTGTCCTATTGCATAAATAATAGCTGCGTCTATAGCAAGTGGAGCTACAAAAGCAACTGGTGCTAGTTCTGCTGCGTTCTTACCTACTTCTTGACCGAACTCTCCTGTTAGTTTAGAAGTTAGTTCAGCTTGCTTTCTAGCTTTTTCTTTATCACTAGATCTCAACCATTCTGCTGAACCACCAACTATATAACCAACTCCTTGCCCTAATAGATTGACTCCTTTACCAACAATACCAGTGTACATGTTATATACATTATCAACCTTCTTGGCTATATCTTCTAACTTATCTAAAATATCGGGGTCTTGTTTAAGTTCTTTTATCATTTTAACACCTTCTAACTGTGTAATATCTCCATCTTGAAACAGTTTTATAATAGCTAATTCAGCAACCAGATTACCTGCTTGTCTTTTATCCTGTGGTAAATATTGTGTAGGTGTACGCCTTATAAAATCTAATACACTTCTCTTAGCTTTCTCAGTCTTTAAATTAGAAGCATCATTAGTTCCACCTAGTCCTAGTGGGATTATATGGTCAAGCTCTGATATTGTAGTACCAAGTATATCCCTTCTTTTAACCTCATCTCTTTGAGCAAACAAATCTAATTCTTCTGTTGAGAAACCACTTCTCTCCGTTTGAAAACCCTCAAAGAAATCAGACTTAAATTGACCACCACCCTCTATGTTTCTTGTTTTAATAGGAGATATTCCAACTGGTTGATTGGCTGCCTTTCTAGCATCTTCTTCACTTAAACCTAAACTAAGCAAACTTTGAAAGTTACTCTCTTGAAATTTAGCTTCTGATGATGGAGGAGTTGGCGTCTTCCTTTCCTCTGGTATAAATTTATCAAAATCAATACCCCCACTACTACTAGAGGTATCAGTATCTGGTAAAAATTTATTAAAATCTATTGGCATTATGCTTGGCTAAAATATTTAGCTTTATCTAACATTAAATCTAATTGTTCATTTGTAGCTTCTGGGTATCTGTTATGTAAGAAGTTCCATGAATCAGCCCAAGAACCACCTCTTTGTAACTTCTTTACCTCAGCATTTAAATCTTTCTCAAAAGCTGTTTCTTCTGGTGTGAAATCATCATCATCATTTTCTCCACCTCCACCGCCACCCTTTGGCGTTGGGTTTACAATCCACTTTTTATTCTTTAAATCATATATTCCACCACCAACTGACCTAAACTGTGTTGAACTAAATAGAGCGTCAGCTGCATCTTGTGCTTGTTTGGCTAATGATTCTTTAGTCTTAAAGTCAAATTCCTGTTGCCATTGGTTAAGACTTAATGCTTGACTAGCTATGAACTGTGCTTGTTCTACTCCACTATTAAACATACTTTGCTCTAAATTAAGTTTACTATATAGATTACCTAATTTATCTTGATACTTCTCTTCTACCTTCTTTATACTTCTTAAACGCACACCTTCTGTTAGCCAGGGATTATCATTAATATCTCTTATCTCTTCATCCTTCTTATCTTCCATATCACTAATTGCATTAGTACTTTCAGATATTTGTGTCTTTACATCAGTTAAACCTAAATCTGTATATATTTGTTGATATGTATCTGCATAAGTCTTAGTTGGACTTTGTGATGAATCTGGTACTGAGCCAATAGCTCCCTCTACATTATCTACTGCTGTTCTAGTTGCTGGATCTACCCCCATTTCACCCTCACCTGGCCTTTCATAACCTAAGTGTTGTTCTGCATAGTCAAGATTATCAATATCAGTTTGACTAGCAATACCATTTATTTCTCTTTGAGCAGCTATATTTAATTCTTGTTCTGGAGTTAATTCTACTTCTTCTTCTAAAGCATCTTCTCCTTTTACAGTTGTTTCTTCTGTTTCTTCTGGTTCTTCTAATTCTGCAAAATCTAATACTTCTTGTGGAGTTACTAACCCAGCAGCTTGGTCTTGTCTTATTCTTTCTCTAGCAGCTATAACATTACCATCTGTACTTGGTTCTAAAGAATTTAAATCAATAGGACCATTTTCATCCATTCTTTCTGGTGCTAAAGGAGATTCTTCTACTGGTGTTTCTGTAATTGGTTTAACTGGTTTAGCTTTATTAGCTAAAGCTGTATCAGCATCTAATGATGCTTGTTTCTTTTGTTCTTCTGTTAGTGGAGTTGTTTCATTTAACAATTCACTAACAGGAAACTTTTTACCAGTTGGGTTTACAGGATCAGCTGTTAGATTCTCTTGATTAGAAGAAGGAACAAACTTTTTATTAAGTTCATCAAAAACTTCTCTTACTCCGTTTTTTATTCTTGTCTCTGGCATATATTTATATTAATATTTTATAAGTTAGAATTGGTCTTCATTATATCTTCTACCAGCACCAGAGTTACTTTCATCAACTACTGGAAAATAACTAAATATACCTTCTCTATCTGGTGAAGTTTGATAAGCGTATTGTTCATCTTGTATCTTCTTCCATATCTTATCTAAAGAAGTTTGTGCCTCTAAATCAAAGGCTTGCGCTTCATCTAGTTGATGTTCTCTACGCTTTAAATAACTAGACATCTTACTTACTATAGCTTCATTACCTTCTCTATCCCAGTTAGTGAATACTGATTCATGGTCTTCATCTGTTGCATCTATAGCTTCTTGTACTTGTCCATAGCATACTGTATTACCAGATAATCCTGCGTTCTGATTAATAAACATAGTTCTATTAAAGTCAGAGAATACTTTATCTGTAGAATCTGGACTTTCTTCTTTCATTATAAGATAATCTGCAAATTTAAGTTTAGTTAGTCTTTCACCACCAACTGTTACTATCCTGAATGAATCAGCTTTATAGCCTTCAAAATTATATTCATCACTATCTGTTCCACCACCTGAAGCAAAGGTAGTTGAAACCCTACCTTCTGTAAATGGCCATTTATAAACTGAACCAGCCCATAGATTAGCATCTATGTACCAATCTGAAAGCATAGCTTGTGTTATGAAGCCATCTGTTGTGGTTCTATTATTTCTAACTAGAACCTCTGTAAAAACATTTTCTTTTGTTATTAAACTCATATATTTATATTAATATTATTTATACTCCTTGCCAGAAATCATAGAATGAAAAATACATTGTCTTAACTGCTGCTGCTGATTCTGTTATCTCAAAATACATCATTCTATTTGCGTAAGTATCACCAGTTGGTAAATCTTCAGTTATTGTTCCTAAATCCACACCATCAACTACAAATGTTACACCACTACCTGCTTTATAGTTAATTTCTAGTGCCATACTAACTACTGTTGATATTGCACCTAAACTAAGTGTTGTTTCTGAACCGCCACCAACTGAAGTTCCTACAGTTCCATATAATGTAGCATCTATAACTTTAAATCCAATATGACTATCTGCACCAGCTACACCAGATACAAGGTCTATTGTTTGGTCTGTATTATCATCAAACTTAATGCGTGTTCTTATCTTTCTATCCTTATTCCAACTAAGTGAATTAAAATTATAAGTTGGTGATTTTATAATATATGAAGCATCAATACCTGTTCCAGCAGTTACCATTGTAATCCCTGTACCATCTAGTGTAACTCCACCACCAGCAACATTATAACCATCTAATGATTCAAAAAATGTAGTCCAATGAAAATCATTTCTTTCCATATTACCCCTAGCTTTAATATCATCAAATTCAGCATCTCCTTCTGATTTAATACTCCACCCATCCCTACCTGCTGAAAAATTAGGAGATTTAAAAGCTCCTACAGTTAAGACAGCACCATCACTAGATTTCTTGATTGGAAGTTCATCTGGTGTAGCTTCAGGTAGCATTTCTTGTTTAAATTGTTTTATATCTTCTGTCATTATTCATTTATTAAATATTCTTCTATTTGTTCTCTGGTATTATTCATAAACCCATATATCTCATGAAATTCTCTATGACATTCTTTACAAAAAGTTATACCATTATTTATATCAAATCTAAGTTCTTCATTATCTGAAAAGTTTAGTATGTGGTGAGCATTTATCTCTCCACCTCTTTCTAAACATTTTCTACATGTAAAATCATCTCTTTCAAATACTAAATTATGCCATGTTTTATACTCTAAAGACTGTCTTATTTTAACACCTACTGGAGTAATTCCGCCTTTCCAATTTGGGTTGTTTTTTCCTTGTCTTGCTAAGCTTTTCTTTAATCTTGTTTCTTCAGAATCTTTTTTACCAAGTCTATATATATTTCCCATTCTTTGAATACTCATTTTTCTTTTAGTTTCATCAGAGGCTCTCTTACCCTTTTTACTTTCACTTATCTTTTTACTCCATTCTAAAGAACGCGGTGGTCTTTTAATTCCTTTTAGTTGTCCTTTTTTGAACCAACCTTTATTTATTTTATCATTCTTATTCATCACAAAGCTCAAAATCTATTATAATTGGTAAGCCTACTGTTAAAAGTGCAGAACCAGTCCATTTAATTTCTAACCAAAAGTTATTTCTACCAGTAATCTCTCTTCCATTAAATGTAGATCTAAATATAATATGATTCTCACTATTAGTATAATCTCCATTATATACTGTAGCTAATGCATATGATTCTCCAACTCCATCATCTGTATGTACCTTACAACTAAGTGTCATATTAGCTGCTATTTTCTGTACTAAAGGTATTCTTATCTTTGTTACTTTGAAATGTTGTCCTGTTCTATAGGTTTGACTCCACCATACAGATTGAGCGCCACTATATGATGTTCCTTGTTTATCTATTGAAGAAGCTGCACCAGTAGAACCATCTCCATATTCTGACCAACCAACAATAGGACTATAGCCTCCAAGTTTAGTATTGTCTGCTAATAGTAATGCTGTAACATTTGAAGAAGCATCACTTCCAGTACAACGCATAATATTAAACATTCCACTACTAAGGTTTGATTTTTGTAAACCATAAGAGTAAACACCACAACCTGCTTCAGGTACTACTGTGTGTGTACCAACTAAAACTCTATTTAAAGTTCCATCTATTGCTCCAGGTAAACATGGTTCACCAGTTTCACTATAATATAATTCTTCAAAAGTATAACCACCTATAAAGCGTGATAATCTCCAACCTGCACTATCTACATTACCAGATACTACATATAAAACTCCATTTATATTCTTCATAGCTGTAATAATTGAGTCTGGAAACTCACACCATACAATCTTATTAATGTCAGTAGATGTTGTATCCCAAAAAGCTATCTTAGCTGATTTCTGTCTTATAGCTGCATCTGAACCCTCATATAAAGCTATTGCTAAGTCTGAACCATAAGATTCAATTACTGTTGGCCATAATCCATATCCTAATTCTAAAGCATCATAAGTTGAACCATCATCAGTATCACCCTCAACTGTTGTCTTTGTAGTTTGTACATAATGAAGTGTACCTTGATTGCCCACTACATCACCTATATATAATTTACCATCTGAATGTCTGCACATAGGATGATTAGGTAGTTGTAGATTGTTTTTAAAAGTAGTTGGATAGGCTGTATTTACTAAAGCTGTTAAGCTAAGATTTGCTGTCCAATAATCACCATCAAACAAATCAACACTTGAACTGCTAAGAGGACCATATCTTGCTATTTCAGTATTCTTAGCAATATACATATAGTTATCATAATATTCACAACCATTACCAAGTCCACCAGTTAATGTACCACCATCTGCCATAGCTGTAGTTGTTGTCATAGCAGCGTCTATTGTATAAGCACTACCCTTTGAATCAAGCACATAAGTAAAAGCTGTTTTAGAACTACCTTTAATCCATAGTGGTGATTTCATTAATGTTTGACCAGCAATAGCTATTGAAGATGTTGGTCTTAATAGACCAGATGCAATAGTTGAATAAGCACTACCAGAATCATCTATTGGCATTGATGGGTCAATACCAAAACTAGCCCTAAACTGGTCTGAACCTGCAAAGTTTGTTGTTGGTGATTGTCCACCTAATATTGAGTTTATTTTAATTTGTGGCATAGTTTTAGTATTCAAATTTATCCAAATCACATTTAAAATATTTCCCGCGGAAGTGATATTTGTCCGCCTTTGTGAGTCTCATCTTCTTAAAGTCTAATTCATCACAAAATTTGTTAAATAAATAATTAATTCTTTTATCTTCTAGTATTAATAGAAGTATCCTTTTTAATAATCTTTCTCTTTCTTTCATATCACTTATGACTTCAGCGTTCTCTATTTCATCTAGTGCTAGTTTAAATAGCTTCTTATTCCTAAATATCCCAAACAACCATTGAACTCTAAATCTATAAGCATCATCTTCCTGTAATATAAAGCACATCATCTCCTTTAATGGCTTAATTAGGCTACTTTCAGGCTCTAATTTAGTAAATACTCTCCATAACTCTCTTATTGGCGCAACCATTCTTTCTGGTGGGATTGAATCATACTTTACATTCTCCCAAAATTCAGTTAATCCCTTACTAAGTACATGCTTTATGTTATCAATAACCTCTTTTCTTGGAACTCCATCATCTAAAGCATAAAAACTATCATTGAATATCTGATTCTTAATCTGATGTTTTAATGGTGATAATGAACCATATAAGGAATGACCTCTAGGAAAACCAGGGAATCTCTCCTTTTCACCCTCTATATCCATAGCTGTAGAGCCATCTTTGTTTTTAACAACTCTAGCAGCTGCTGAATTAGTGGTCTTCCAATAGGAAACCATAGGCATTTTAGCTGGATTCTTGCCCAGTAACTTAAATATCTTTCTTAATATCCACCTTTTTGTGTAATACATAATCTCATTTCCTAACAATCTGTAAGGTGCTTTCTGTTAGGTTAGCACCCTACAAAATGAGCTTAACTAATTAAACTTATATTAATCCTCAGACTAATAATTTCCGAACAAGATAGCTCCAAGTTTTCTTCCGTATGATGTAACTAGTGCACCATATAGATATAATCCTTGATACTTCTTTGCGAACTGATCTTCTGCATCCACAACTCTAGATTCTGACCACTTATCTGCATAAGTGATAAAGCCTCTATGACCTGCTGGAATTAGATAACCTAATGAACCTGTAGTGTAATCACCTGCGCCTGTAGCATGACCAGTCCTTGAACTGAATCTATTGCTTGTAGCAACATAGATGTCAAACCCTGCAATTCTTGCAACCTTACCGTTAATAACAGTAGAGCTGTAGATAGCTTCAATGCCACTTGGTTGTGTCTCTGAAGCCTGTAAAAGCATAGTCTTAATCTCTGGTGGAACAACTAACCATCTATCACTCATTGGTACTTCATTAGCGTTCAATTTTTCTGCAAGTAATGTTACTTGGTCATAAATTGATGCTGCTGAAATAGCAGTAGCTCTTGATGCTTGAATTTCCCAACCCATACCAGCAACAGTTAATTGCTGTGTAGTAAGTGTTCTTTCACCATCACCGTATCTGCTAAATGTTATACCATCACCACCGTAAATACCCCTAAGACTAGGTGATACTTCAGTAGCAAAGTCTGAACCTGTAGTTTCTCCATCCCACTCCGTAATAGAAGCGGATACTGAAGATGCAACTGCACTAATTCTGTACCATGGTGATACATAAGTGCCTGTAGAACGGAGTCTAAATCCTTTTCCTACATCAGCTGCTTCAAATCCT
>Ga0307928_10001513_pt1 | contig 17639 bp, 20 predicted proteins | sample AceLakmetagen232_FD_201815 | JGI IMG/M metagenome (GOLD analysis project Ga0307928, IMG submission 201815) | Saline water microbial communities from Ace Lake, Antarctica - #232 | ecosystem: Environmental > Aquatic > Non-marine Saline and Alkaline > Saline | place: Antarctica: Ace Lake... | reverse complement strand
TCGTAATCATTCAACATTTTAACTGTTACATCATCCTTATTAATACTATACTCATCAAAATCTATCCAGTTCTTGCCAGTAATGAAATGTGCTGGGTATTGACTGTCTGGTAAGTAGATTAACGGTTTGTCGCTGGTTACTTTAAAACTTCGTTCAGTCTTAATATTTTTATATTTAATGTTAAATATGTATCGGTCTTTCAATTTAACTGTGTCAAAAGTATCAATATCTAACCAAGATTCCATCGCTTCGATTTTAATATTAGTACCTTCTGCGGTGTCATATTCAAGCTGGGTTTTATCGTAAGATTTTGTTACTAAATACGGTTCGATTGATTGAGTAGTGTGCGAATCACTGGCATAGAATTTAATTGTATATTGTCCTAATGGAAATGTTGATATATTAATCATTTGTGAATAATTAGCAGTACTTCCAGTGATGGTAGTGTTAAGTAACTGAAACATTCCTGCGCCGGAAGAATTGGTTATGTTAATCAATACTTGGTATAAGTTATCATCATAGAACGATACATTAAGAGTAAGGTTTGTATAAAATGAATTAATCTTACTAGTATTATCAACGTTCCAGTTATTCTCTAAGATAGTGATTGTCGGTTCTATATCATCATAAGTAAATGTTCTAGTCACATTACTAGAAAATATTCCATCGGTTATATTCTGAACATTACAAGAATAAGTATGTACACCGTTTGTAAATATTGGGAAATATTCTATTCCAGTAGTATAATTCCCTGTAATATTATCATATATTAAACCATCATCAACCCATAGATTAAATTTTACATTTGTTCCATCATGGCTACAGTTTATTGCTTGTTGTGTATTATTATGTGCGTTATCAGCAGGTGTTGGATGGATATATTCTGGTATTGAAGTAGTTGGCGCATCAACAGTATATTCAACATAACCAGAAGGATTTACACAAGCCCTAGATGGTGAACAAAATGCAGTAATAGTATTAACTTGACTTTCATCCCCTATCATAACCCATCCTCTGCTTGGAACTTCTTTATTACATACAGATTGTAACCATGAGGCGTTCATTTTAAATGCTGTTGTAGTTCCTATTGCAAAAGCTGGTGCTTTGCCTAAAACTAAATTATTGGTGGTATCCCAAGTTACAGGATTATTCCAAGTGACAGTTGATTGTAACCAATCACTTGTAATAGGATACCATTTTGTAGTTGAACTTAAAATATAACTATTCCCAGTAAGGCTAATATTAAATTTTGTTATTGTAACTGTATCTTGCCAATTATCAGTAATATTTTTACAAATAGCAGAAGTAACATTAATAACATCACGGTGGGTTGTTCCACCTGCATACCGCCCTTGACTCAATAAAGTACTTTGTTGTAAAGGGGTTGCAGGGTTATCAGATTTCATACTCCCCCACGTGATATTATTGTTATTACCATAAGTAACCCTATCATCCCAAGATTGTTTATATTCTAATGCAGTTACTAAACTACTCACAAGAATTAATACAATTCCTAATAATAATATTTGTTTCATATTCTTTTATCCGCCTGATTGAAATTTACTGTATTGAATGATGGTTACGATGAAGATTAAGATTGCAGCTATCCACGGTAACTTATTCATTATAAAATTAATCTTGGTGAAATCACCGTACACTTCCGCCATCTCTGGTGATTCAAGTATCATTTCACGGTACATATTACTTAACAACATCCCTAATAAACATAAAAAGAAAATTCCAAATATGTTAATGAACAGGAAGATTGGATGCGTGGGTATAAAAAAACTTGTTATAATCAACCCGATGGATAATAATATTACTATCATTAAGATAGCATTATCAAACGTTGGGAATGCAACGTTCATGTTAACCAATGCTTCCCTGCTTTCTGTTGTTTGCATCCCGCCATCTTCTAAAGCGTCATTAAATTTGTTTAGTATGATTCGTGCAAAGATTATCATTAAGACTAACGAAAATATAAGTACCATGAAATAAGCAATATCTTGTAATTGTCCTTTCTTGTTAGTTCTTCTTTTATGTTTCATCTGTATATTAAACCGTTCTTACTCCGTCTTTTTCTTATTATTTTAATTCGTGCTGCATCATTCATTTCAATTATCTTCTTTAGTGCCAATGTTTTCGATACAGGTTTTATACCTAATTTTTTCATTTCGTGCATCATCTGTTGTAATGATATATCAATTTTCTCATCAAATGTTAAACGTTTATATCTTGTCATTTTTGTTTTTTTATTCTCTCTCAAAATGGCGGTTTCTCGTTAAGATTATCATAGAAATTGTCTACCGGATTACCTAGCAGTTTTCTTATCTGTACTGCATCATTAGTTAATATAACCAAAATAATGAATGTCATTAAGGCTGCAATGATTAACATGATGCGATAAAATGCTAATAGGAAGTTTTGGTATGTGAAACCATATTCATAACTAAACCTCCACAATACATTTGATAAAACAGTAATCATCCAAACTAACATCATAAACATAAAATTTGCTAAGAACGGCATACTATCCTTTGACCATAACATTAATGCAAAGAAGATGGCAGTTAAAAATAATACAATGATAATCAACGGTAACCAGCTAGTATTTTCTTTCCCGGAAACTGTTACATCGAATGAATAACACCAATCTTCTGCAACACCGTCTAAATCCCCTACTCCGCAAACAACATACGTACCGATAACATCCTGTGAAGCTAATGTATAGTTATACATTGAACCGATTTTATCCATAGGGGTATGTTGTATTAAGATTTCTGATGATGGTGACAGAACAGAAGTAATATTAACATAACTGCACGTTGTACAAGTCTGGATAAGATTAATCGGATGATTAATTTCGAATGTCCCGTACCTATCACTGTCCGCGCTAACGTTATACATTCCGATGATTAACAAAAACAATACACTTCCTAAATAAATGTTTTTATTCATTTTAGTTTCAAACATTAATCTTAATATCTCCTATCATTTCATTACTTTGTATTCTACTTTCTCTATCTAACGTTACACTAATAATTTTATTTAGTATTTTATCTATTTCTTGTTCAGCTTTCTTTATTAATTCTTCGTTTGTTTCTGCACGATATTCTAAACAACAATCATAACTTTCATTACCTAATTCTTCTTCTATACAAGTCCCCATCTTATCACATACTTGTTCCGGTTGAATCCTGAACTTCTTGTTGATACCATCTTCTTGATAGATTGTATAGTAACAATATTTGTCTATACATCCATTATTCTTTAACACTGGTTTATCAATGTATATTTCATTAATGCACAGTTCTGTGTCAGTCTTACTATTATAACTGCATACTTCTTTAACCTTTTGTATTGTCCCGATACCGTCACCAATTTTGCTTAATGTTATTTTATCTTCAATGGTTCTGTCAAGTGTTATGAATGTTGTTAACATTATGTCTGCTGTTACTATACTAATTAGTAAGATTGTTAATATGATTGCTATGATTAATTTTGTTTGTTTCATTTTTTATTGTTTTATTTTAATCTCCATTTGAAATCCATGTAATATCAGTTATAACTGCAGGTATTGATGGTCTTATTGGATTAGTTAATCCTGATATGGATATTATCTGTGATGCTGTACTATCACTTAACCACATCACTCTTACATTATCTGTAAGATAATTGTCTATATCAATTTCCCAAGTAATCTTCGGAGCGGTATATTCATCATTATCCATAGTATATCTTGAATTACTCCATTCAACACCTAGTCCATTCTTTTGAATCCAGAATGTAATCCATTTATCATTACCACTTGCCTGATAAAACATTGGTGAGATACTTATTTTATAATGTCCATTTCTATCAAATGTTATATTCTGGTGGTCTATAACATTTATTTGATGTGAATGATAATCCATGTGTGTTATGTTCATTACTTGTGCTGTTTCAAGTGTATGAAAATTTTGTGTAGTATTATCATATCCGTAAAGGTGTGGATTATTAAAAGATAAATCACCCCCAATATTTACATTCTCTGTAATGTTAACATTCCCTACTACTGTTAATTTCTCATTAGGTGTACTTGTTCCAATCCCCACATTTCCACCTTCAAAAACGGCAGGGTAATTATCACCTAAAGAATTACCCATGTCAACTTTAATTCCATAAGCTATATTATTTGATGCAGGATTACTTGAAACGAGCATGTTCATTCCATATATTGCTTGTGAATGAGAATATGTGTCACTTCCGACCGTGTTAACATTAACATCAATGCCTCTTATAAGGCTGTCAATATCTCGTCCATCTGTCATTAAAACATCAATATCTAATCCAATTTTAGTATAAGCAGTATTAGAAGTTGGTGTCTGCATATCCATGTAAATTTTTGCCGGGATCCAGGCAGCTTCTGCTGTTATTATTTTCCGGATTTCAAACTGATTAGACGGTGCATTAGTTCCAATGCCTACCCTGCTTGTATCACCGTCAACATATAAAGCATTTCCTAATCTTACTAAATTATCACCACCGTCAACTTGAAAAGTGTACGTTGGGTCTACAACCCCTATACCGAATTGATATTCAGTATTAAAGAAAGTATCACCGTCCGTCCTTAATCTTATTAATTCTGTTCTTGACGTGTTATACATTTGAATGAACTCTCCTGTGGTTGAACCTGCTCTTATCCAGATTCTTGACTGATTATTATAAGTCACATGAAACCCTTCATTAGAACCTTCAGCCACAACGCTTCCATGAACTTCTAATTCATCCTCTGGTTTATCAGTTCCAATACCTACTCTGTTATTAGCAGTATCGAAATAAACAAAATCATCCCATACGAAGTAAGGCGTTCCTACTTCTGCTGTCGTCACCATGTCACTTCCGTTAAACATAACACTAACATCATCTGCATCCCCCATATAAAGTTTATCATTATCCCCGAAACTTATACTGCCTCCAAGTTCTACATTTCCTGATGCAGGGTTCAAAGTAATATCTCCTTTTCCTGTTGCTATTATCCCTTCACTTTTATTATGAGTTATGCTTAACCATTGTGTGTTGTCTGAATTTGGGTCTGTGTTAGAATGAATAAACACTGTTGGATTAATTGATGCTATATCGTGGTCATGGTCATTACCTGCATTGTTTCCAGTTGTAATTATAACATTATTATTACCTCTTCCTTCAATAGAATATGGTGCTATTCTTATACCATCATCATCATAAGCACCTAACATACCATCAGCAAAAGTTGCTCCATTTAACCATATTGATGGATAACCATTAATTTTCTTAGTTGAGATTATTCCAGAAAAATATATATTATCACTTGGAAAATATACGCTACTTGCACTTACATCAAAATTAAATGCTGTTTTAGTTACCCCACTATCATTTATAAAAAAATATAAATCACCATCAGATGTTGGGTTCATAATATTTATTTGTGAACTATCCCCCCAAATCTTTAATTTATTAAAAGAACTTATATTAACTATATTATAATTATTCATATCTAAATCCTCAGTAGCAGGATTAGCAAAGCCACTTCCTAAGAAATCACTAATAGAATAACAATCAGTCTTATTACAAAAACCGTTCCATGCAATCACATTACTTCTAGTGGTTATGTTTGGTGTACCCCAAATCTGTTGGTCGAAATCAGCATAAGTAACATACTCATCATCTAACTTAGTATAATTATAATATAAAGTGTCACTGTCATTATATAAAAAATCACCAGAAGAATTTACTATCCAGCCAGATAAAGAACCGGATGACGTTGCTCGCCAGAATCCTGACGGCGGATGATAAACTAAAATATAACCAGCACCTACACCTGCGGTATCAACATTAACCAAATCGCTAATGTTACAAGTTGAACAATTACTAACACTACTACTGCCTATCGTTCCGTTAAAATAAATTGTATTACCTATTATTGTAATGTTAGAACTATTCTGTAATTGGTATTGGAAAGTGCCGTTGTCTATCACGTTCCATATATCAGTTGATGAATTCCCTGCTGTCACGTTAATCTCGGCAAGACTACATATAGTCTGACCATTTAATTCTAAGCATTGAATGTTAGTTATATTGTTATCATTCAAATCTTCATTAACAAAGAAATCTGCATCATAATCATCCCTTGATATTTCCATCTTAGGGATTATATCACCTGCACCGTCAATAGCGTCAATCTTATAAGTACCGCCACCGTTACCATCATACCATGCTCTGAACCCTAGAATGTCAGTGTCACTCTCCATGTAATAAATGTATGCACTTTGGCTTACGTCAGTAGCTAACCGTAGTTCAACATCTTCACTGACACCGCCAACGTCAATCGTTAAGTTACCAGTCATTGTATCGCCTACTATATTAACAAATGTATCATTAACAGAATCGCCATTATGAAACACAAAATCATCACCATAAAAAGTTCCACCAGAGAAATTGTCAGCATAAATTGTTCCAGTTATATTAATATTAAGTATAGTTATATTTGTAATACTACCTGTAATGGTAAGATTTCTAACAGTCAATCCAGCTAATGAACAATACCCGCCAACTAAACAATACATCTCCTTTTTAATGTACGGTAAATTGTTATCTTCTGTAATGCCACGTTTTTCTATGAAAGGTAATGAAGAAACAGTCACCGAATTAATCAAAACATAAAGAAAAAAAATAAAAACAATGTTATATATCATTTTAAGTTTCATATTGGCGGTTTATTTCCTGTCATCTTCTCAACGATACTATTCAATGGGTTAGATACTTCTTTCACTGCGCCTAACGTGCTTTGTACCACTTGTTGCAGATATTCAAATGACATATATGCCACCACGATTAAAACCACTGCTGCGATACTGACACCGATTAATGCACCGTATTTCTCCATGAATCCTTGTTTATTCTTGAACATGATGTCGGCATTATCAATCTCGTTAATCCGCATCATGTTAACATCATAACTTATCGGTTTATAATCAACGTCATACTTCAATGCTTTATTCAACGGTACATACACAAATTTATTAACCACTGAATCGCTGTTGAATAATGTAGTCGGGATGTTTCTTATCTCTTGCAGTTTACGTTTAATGGTACTGAATAATTTGAGTTTATTAGTGGTATCTTTTAATTGCGGCAAGTCAGTCTCCGTGGCTTGCATCGGAACATACTCACCTAAGATACGGATGTAATTAACATATTCTTTCCCGCGATACCGCTGGATACATTCATACGGTGGTGGGATTGCTTCCGTCTTGGTATGCCTGAAAATATATATTGTCTGTTTACCATGATTAATCTTTTTCTCTTGCAGTCTGTCTTTATCAACTAAGTATAAATCCCCGTCACTTTTCTGTTCATAGATGTCAGCTAACCAGAACCTGCGCCGTCTTACAATGAATAAATAATACCATACTCCGGTACAAGTCGCTATCCCTAGTACACTGTAAACAAACTTTGTAATCAACGGAAATAAATACTGCCATGCTTGATCTACTGTTATCATTCTTACCTTACCTCACTTAATTATTTACTTTAAATACCTTTTTGATTTCTTCTTGACTATATTAATAATATCCATCCCGTAAGCTGCCGGAACTACTGCACCCATCATTCTTCCAGCTGTACCGATAGTTTTAGGAATGATTGCACCTTGTCCCATCGCACCGAGAGTTATACCTCCAACTCCTAATAACATTGAACTGCCTACAATATCTTTGGTTGTTTTCTTGTATGACATTGTTTATAACCCCTCGAATGGATTGTACGGTTTACTTTGTCTTGGTCTTCTTGATTTTATAGCTACTCGCTTTTTAGTTGTAGTTGTATAAGTTCTATACTTTCTTTTCTTACCCCTACCCACTAACTTCCTGGTCTTTGTCTTTGTCTTAACAGTTCTGTATCTTCTTGGTGACCGTGCTATTGATGTAGGTGCAGGTGTCCCCATGATTGAACCGAACCCGGTACTTAATCCTTTAGATGCAAAGGAATCATTATTACCTCCATTATCACTAAGACCGAAATTACCGAACCCACCCATTCCAATACCACCGCCACCATCCATACCACCAGCTTGTGATTGTAATTTATTAATTCTTATACGTTGCTTTAATACTTTTTCTTTTGATACTAATCGTCTCTCAACATTCTCTGGCTTATTATATTCTTGTATTCTCTCACCAGTTTTAACTGCCCCTTCTTTTACTGCAGCACCAATTCTCCCAGCGCCAACACCGAAACTTCTCGCACCGGATTTAGCTGCACTGCCAACTTTCTTAAAGAACCCTTTAACTTTAGCTTTCTTCCTATCTTTATCAATATCTTCTAATTTAATATATTCTTCAACCATTTTTATTCATTTCCTCCTAGATTTATTCTGATGTATCATTATCTTCTTCATCTTTAAAAGTTTCACGAAATGCTTTTTCTTTCCTAAGTTCGCGTTTTCTTTTATATACTTCATATTTTTCTTTTGCCTTTTGCATTATTTTTGGATGGTATTTTTCATACCCACTTTTTTCTGCAACTTTCATTGTTTCTTCAGGTCTTTTCTTATGTAATTTTATTTCTGCTTCTCTGGCTAATACTTCTTCACGGCGTTGTGAATATCTACCTTTTTTCATCCTCTCAGTTAATTTTGTTTTACCTTCCCATGCCTTTTTTTGCCTAACGTGTTCTAACTCATGAACCATTGTTCCAGCAGTTTCTCTAATATCATACCTACTAAATTTCTTTTTCTTTGCCTGTGCAATATTTTCTGCTCTAACAATAACAGCACCTTGCCCAGATTGTAAACCTTTATCTGCTTGTCCTTCTGACGTAGACATAGCCCAACCGTATTCTCCACCACCAGTATCTGAACCTGTTGATACTAAAACAGCTCTTGGTTTTTTACGTTCAATATCACCAACAACTTCCGGATATTTTTTAATAATAGAATGAAACCTTCGTTTTGCAGATTTTGGTGCTTCCTTGCTAGTAATATGATATATTTTTCGTGGTATTCTATCACTATCATATTTAACTGGTTTTGTTGTTACAAAGATTGGTAATTTTTCTAAGCGTTGCATCATTAAGACATTAGGTTTAACATCTTGTTTATATTTATTATGAGGCTGGCAATCAAATATATTAGCTACTCCATCTCTATCACTATCTTTCAAATTAAATAGTTTGGTAAATGTTGTAGGTTTCTTGAATACATTATAATTAAAATTAGCAGTATTTTTTAATCTCAAATTCCTTAAACCAAATTGATTAGTTGATGTTCTCTTTCTATTTACATTCCTACTAGTACCCATCATCCTATTAAGATTAAAGTTAATATTAAATTCCCGATTATTATATTTAATTCTTTTCATCTTCTATTTCTTCCTTTTCCTTTCCGTCTTGTAGTTTTACATCCGCCTCTTCCTTTGTTTGCTCTTGTACCTCTTCCTGAACCGTCTCGTTTCGGAACACCTTTTTTCGTCATTTTCTTTATTCCTCCGTTTGCTTTATAAATGAATACCTTTAAAAACCGATATTCTTTACGATTACCCCTACCTATTTAGTAAGAATAGTGGGTTGGATTTATATGTTCTTACCACGTTCAATTAACCCGTTAACTTTACATTCAAACTGTTTGCTAGGCTTGAACTTCTTATCAGTCGGTTGGTTAATCGGTAACTTCTTAATGCCTGTGTATTTCTTGTACATTGTTTATCTCCTCCATACTTGTCTTAATACATCTGCGCAGGTTGCGCTTTGTTACGTTTAAAAATCCCCCAGCCAGTAGTCGGCGGTTCATTATGTGTTGTGCTTTTAACTTCATCAACGTGACGAGTGCTTGCGAAGAACGTTTTATAACCGTTACCTCTTGCACCTAATAAAATCGCATGGACTTTACTGATTAGTTCCATAGCAACCCTGGGAATGTCAATCTTTCTAAGTTCAAATTCTTCGTACCGTCTGGCTAAACTGTTCCATACTACACGCGCTACTTTGCGCATTGTCCAGTTCATTGCAGTCTCATCATAATTACTTACTATATATACTGGTGAAATCCAGCTGCCTAAGAATGAAGTACACCACGTAATGCCTTTCTCGTTCATTATTACTAATTCATCAGCTTTGTTTAACGGTTTAGTCCACACGCCGGGGTCAGTTTCTTCTTCACCGCGCCAGAGATGTTTCAATGGTGCAATCAATTCTTCCTTAAAATTAAACAACCATTCCATGAAATCTCGGTCTTGATTAATAGGTTGACTTGCCCTGGCCATCTGTGCGTTCTGTTGTGCTTGCATTAATTGTTGTTGCGCTAACTGCTCAGTATAATTTACTTCCTGTTCTTGACCTTGCCCTTCGTATTCTACCATTTTTATAACTTGAACGCCTCCTTAATGTTAATAAATAAATTATTCTTACCTTTTAACTTTGGAAGTTTACTAACGAACTTCTTACCTCTAACTTTGTACCGTCTTTCCTGGCCAGAGAAGCGCCTCTTTCTAGGTGCTTTACCGAACTGGTTCTGTACTGCTGCCTGGAAATCGGGCGTATATGCGAACGTACCTTTCTGTTTCTTACCGAAAGCAAACCCCTTACCGCCACCAAGAACTAACATTGGAAATGCTAAACCACCGAATAATATAGGGGTAGGTGGCGAGACTAATGGTGAAGTTATAATTGGATCACCAATATAATCTCTAGTAGTTTGTTTTTGTATTGTAGTTTGGATATTAGTAATGTCAACATCTGTTATTCTTCCAATGTCCTGAGCAACATCCAAACCTTGTAATCCTTTAATACCTTTAGCAGTGAACTGTCTATTAAGATTAATCAATTTATTTTCTGCTATAGTCATACCGCCAGAATATAAACTAGGTTTAATATATCTTGTTTTACTAACAGATAATTTATTTAATTGAATGTTCTTGAACTGCATTGATTTAATCTGTTTATTAATAGGTGTTTTTATTATTAACGTTTTAAAACTTGAAATCTGACCTAATGATTGTTTTAATGATTGTGTTAAGACTTGACCGCTGACTGATGGTCTTACAACTTTACTTACAGTTTTAGTAGTAGTTGTCTGTCTGCCAGTAGTTGTTGTTGTACCAGTAACATCACTAAACTTAATGTTACCTTTCCTACCAGCTTTAATAAACTTTGGGATTAATTCTAAACTTTTAAAATAATCTTTAGCAATATTATCACCATAAATATTCTTACTTATTGACTGAAAGAACTCAACATTATTAACTTCTGCGACTTTCTTTGTAATGCCTGCACCAAGGCTTGTAGTCTTAAATCCCTTAAATGTCTGCTCGGTTGATAATACTGTCTTGTACCGTGGAAAATCTCCAGTGACAAACGGTTCACTCTTATAAACCGACTTACCTGATAATGATATAATATCTTTAGGTTCTTTTATTAATATTTTTTTTGTTACTATATTATCTAATTTTCTAAATCCTGTAACTTCCATAATTGATTTTGTTTTTGAAAATTTTACAACCTTTATGTTTTCAGGTTTTATATTAGATGTAGTAGTAAATACATCACCTCCACTTAGTCTTTCAGTTAAATAACTTTTTGGTATTGTAACTTCTAATACTTTACCCTTTAAACCTGCATATAAATTAGCATTAGATATTTCTGTAGCTAGCCATATTTTCTTACTATAGTCAGAACCAAAAACCTCTGCCGTTCCTCTATCACTTTGTGTAACAATCCCTTCTTTTAATATCTTCTTTACATTTCCTTTAGACGTTCCATGATATAACTTTATAAATTCATTATTGATACCTGTTTTTCTAGTTATCTTTTGTGTTAATTGAATGTTAGTATTATAACCAATAACTCCGCCAGTTAAATCTCCTTGCGTTTTACTGATACCATAATATGTCTGACCGCCAGTAAGTATATTCTTAGTGCCAGGTTGGTTAATGGTAAACTTGACAGCACCAACGTCTAATACTTTATCATTAACTAGGATTGAATACTCCCTTCCTTTACTGCTAACACCGAACACTTTCTGACCGAACACTTTAGAACCGACAGTTGCTTTTGCTCTTACATTTGTAGTGGTTAAGAATTCTTTACTGCTTAACCGTAACCGTGATGATGTTGATGCCTGAGTAGTAAACTTAACTTGGCTGCTAAATCCTTTAACAGAACTTAACCCACCACCGAAACCTAATCCTCTTGCACCGATACCTAACAAAACATTCTGACCTTGCTCAGTATATCCTGCTTGAATATCTTTAACACCTTGATAACCTTTATATCCTTCACCAGCAGCATATAATCCAAGCAAACCATAAGCAACAGGTTTGCTAGTTATTACTTTAGCAATCTTCGGTAATGCTTGTGTTAATATATTAGTACCTGCAGCTATACCGCTGATACTTAACGCGCTTAACGCTATCTGTCCTTGAAGTTTGGTTGATTCTTTAATATCAAACGTTCCTATATTACTTCTTAGATTTTCTATGATAGCAGTATCAGTCATGGTTTTAATACCCGGAACAGTTGTTGTTCCTTGCACTACACCAATATCTTGTCGTGCTACTATCCCACGTGCTTCTTGAATATTACTATAACTAACACCTTGATTAATTATACTCGCCGCATCCTTAACATCCAGCATTGGCATACTAACTGTGGTTACTTTAGAAACTGATACTTTAGTATCTAATGGATACCATTTCTGTTCAAACGCTTTCTGTTCAGCTGCCAATCCTTTCTCAGCTTTCCTTCTTTTAATACCTGTAAGTAATGGTATGCCAGTTTTCGGTACATAACTAACAATAGGTTTCTCTGATACATTCCCTGTAGATTCAAACGATATTACTGGCGTATAGAATTGTGATTGAATCTTCTGTGCTTCCTGTTCAATACCTTTACTTTCTTTACGTTGCTGTCCTACTAATAAATTATATGCACCGATTCGTTGTTTAAGTTTTATTGTTGCTTCTTCTGTAAAAGTGCTACGTTCAAATTCTTTTATATCTTTCCTTAATGTTATGCCTTCTTGGTACAGATTAGCTCTACGTTCTTTCTGTTCTTGTGCTTTCTGTCCTGCAGCAACGTACGGATTCAATGGATCATACACAGTAGAACTAGGTTTTTCTTTTACTTGTTTACTTACTTTAATGCCTGAACCTACACCGACAAATGCACCAGTACCGCCGCCACCTTCAACTCGTTCCTTAAACGTTTCTTTCTTAGGTTCTTCTGTTCTACCACGGATGGTTTGTTCAATCTCCTGTCGTGCTTCAAGTTTCTGTTCTGCTTCTTTATATTTTAATGTTCCTGGGGCGGATTGTGATAATGCTCTCTCGGGTGTTACGAATTTTGTTTCACCGCCAGAAGTTATCGCTACTCGCTGAGTGTCAGATAGTTTCTGACCGCCAGAACCGAATGTCTGCCTTCTGGTTGCGCCTGCTTGTGCTGTGACTGTTGGTGGTGTAGGCGGTGGCGCTACCCAAATATCTTTACCTTCTTTAGTCTGTCTTCCAGATTTAACTGCTTGGTTTCCCATTATTATACAAACCTCTTACAAGAATATAGATGCTTAGTTAATAACATTTAAAAAAGGTTATAATAAAAGAACTATATAAACATTTTCTTTTCAGAATAGAAATATTTATATAGTCCTAGTTATATATATAAATGTTAAGGTAAGGTTAAGTATTATGGAAAGCGGTAATTCTAATAAAGAAATAATCTCAAAACCCGGTAATGAATTCATTGATAGAATACAACGGCACCTAAATGAATTATGTTTACTTCGTGAAAGGTTACAAAGTAATTTGTTTATTTCTTATGATTTCGAGAATAGATTATTAATATTATATTCAGACATACAATCTTATATATCTGATTCTGATAAGAAGATAATAATAAAACATATTAATGAATTAAAACGTACACCTTTTGATTTCGAGTATAAAAAGAAATGGGGCGGTAGTTACGAGATTATATATAAATCTGGAAATATGTTATTATATCTAAAGAAATGGGATTTGATGGATAAGATTGAATCCTTGATTCGTGATTGTGTGAGAGAGAATGGCTTTGATGTTCAAGAAAAAACTATCACGAAAAGACCGTATTAATGGTGGAGACAGAAAATGGAACCAATACATGAGAATGAAACTGAAGTTAATATTGATGTTAAGGGTGGAACATTTAAAGAAATTGTAATGATCCATTTATCACGGATAACATTACTTTCAAGTGTAGAACTACGCGGTGGGTATTTCACAATAACCTCTACCAAAGAAGGAGGTACTAAAGAAATCTATATCGGTGATAGCAGGGAAGCATTAAGTAATGCCATCTATTGTTTAACTCAATTATTAATACCAAAATTTGATGAAGATATGACAACAGCATTTAAACAGTTTCAAATAGATGCTAAAGAACTTAAAGAATCTTTCTTAGAAAAAACTAAGTTAGGAGATACAGAAGTTTTAGGTGAAGGATATTATGAAGAAGATGAGAAACCGTTACTAGAAACATACAAGATAACAAAACTTAATCTTTATAGAGAATTATTCACTGATTTAAGCAGATTACTTTCAAGAAAGAAATATCTAGCGATGAGTAGTACCAGTTATTAAAAATGGTAATATTCCCATTAGTTCATTATAAAGAAGGTGAGAATCCATGGGTTAGTTATGCCAGACAACAAACCATGCGAAAGAATAATTGCATTAACCTTATTTCTATCGGCGCACCAGGTTCTGGTAAATCATGGGCGTTACTTTCTTATTTCAATTTAATCAACCCCGACTTTTCAGTTGAAGAAGATTGTTTTTTCCATGCTAAGGATTTATTAAACTTATTCAGGGAAGATAAGATTAATAAAGGGAAACCAATAATGTATGATGAAAGTGGAATTGACACTAACAGTTTAAAATGGCAGGATGAAGTGAATCGTGGTCTTAACGCTTTCTTTCAAACCTCACGACACAGAAACTATATTTTTGGAATGACAGTACCGTTTCAGAGTTTCGTTTCAAAAGGAGTACGAACTCTAATGAACTGTAAGTTTACAGCGAAGGGATGGACTTCTGATAATAAAACCATAATTAAACCACTAACTATGGAATGGAACGATGAACAAGTTAAATTTTACAGTAAAAGGTTAATCGTTCAACATAAAGGCGGTAAAAACTTCTGTGATGAAATTAAACTACCGAAACCGCCAGAAAATAAGATTAAAATCTATGAGAAGTTAAAGAAAGAGTTTACGACACAACTTTATGAAGAAATCGGGAAGAAGATTGAAGCAAAGGAAGAAGACCAGAAGAGAAAGGCACTTCCAAGGCTTACATTAAGACAAGAGCAAGTTATCAAATGTATCCAAAAAAATATGGTAATGGAAGAAATGAAAGAAGAATTAAATTGTGGTCAGGCAACTATTAGCGGTATTATTTCAGGTTTACGAAATAAAGGTATAAAAATTGATGCAAAGCCTAAAAATGATAATTTTAAGGGTACTTACCTTATGGATTTGGGTATATATGGGGGGGTGTATGGATTTGAAACTAAAATGGAGTAATAGGTTATATAGCTATTACACAATAACCACCCAACTTAACTTGGAATATCGTAAACTAGACAAAAATGACACAAACTAGCCAAAAAAACATATAAAATGACACAATCATGTCACATTATAGGATTAATTGTCCTATTATTAATAGCCGGTTGCTCACAACCAATAGTAATCAATCCAGACTGGGCTTGTAACATTACATATAATAATACTAAGATTCTATATATTAATAGGACAGTTAATGAGACTATATACTTACACAACAATACAGAATGTCTTTGTGATCCATGCATACAACAACCATGCAAGACCGGTGGCTACAGTAGGACTTATGTTAATAGTTTAAAACGTGACATCCGTGTATTACAAAAGAACCAAGATAACTTCTGGAACTATTCAGATTGTCAATGGGATTTAAATAATACTAAGAAGAAATATAACCAGGCAGTGTTTGAACTGTGCGAAACATGGAACGCTAGCTGGTGTTAAGTTCCCGGGCCAATAACCGTATCGATATATATATAGCTGTGAATAATAATAAATCAAAAAGGAAGATAGTTACTTGGTTCATTCTTCTTAACCCATCCGTATAATAGATTACCGCAGACAGCGCAACGTTCTTCATAGACTACATCACCGGTTATATTATTAGTTGTGTTTGAATCTATTAACTTACTGTTACATACATCGCATGGCGTTTTTCTGTGCGTCATTCTTCTTACCTCCTTAATTATAAAAACGCTTAATACAGTGGTTATCTTTCTCCTATGGCTCGCTTTATATAATGGTTATCTTTCTCCCGTGGCTCGCTAAATTCAATGGTTATCTCTTTACACTGGCTCGCTATATATTCTGGTTATCTTTTTCCGGTGGCTCGCTTTATATAATGGTTATCTTTCTCCCGTGGCTCGCTGATTTATTTGGTTATCTTTTTAACGTGGCTCGCTTTATATAATGGTTATCTTACTCTAGTGGCTCGCTCAATTAAATGGTTATCTTTGTGATATGACCTTAATCGTTCCTATGGGCATAAACCTTATCAGGAGTTATACCTCGTATCAATAAACAATGTTCATAATAATCCGCAAGAAACCTCTTAACCATCTTTCTCCTTGCACGATTATCTGCATGACCTAAACTCTGCGGTGTGCCTTCAACATCTTTATTAAACATCTTCTTCTTTTTTTCATCCCAGCCGCCCAATTTCTTCTGCTTATCTTTCTCTCTGTCATAAATATCCCTGTATATCGGTGTCCGACACTTAATGAAACAATCACCAACACGATAAACTAAAGTTCTTAACTTAGGGTTATAGTCTAACTTCTCAACTTCTTTCCCTTTACCATACATCCCTAACTTTGGCGCTTTCCCGTTGACGACATGAAACCCTGAATATTTCCACAGCGAAGAACAATGTTTCGCTTTCTCACAATAACCGAAATACTGTAACAAATTAGCAGTGTTAATCGTGGAAATCCCTTTAACATCTTTCAGCCATGTAGCATAAATCGGTTCTTCTTCAATATATTTCTGCATTAAACTTTTATAAGTGTTTTCTTTCCCCCTGAATTCTTCCAATAATCCAAGAAGTTTCTCAACATAACCCTGTTCTTCTTTTGGTAGTTTCTTAATATTGGCTCGGATATAAACCAATAACTTCTTATCGTTGTATAGGTCTTTAAATTTATCTTCTTCATCTTTCTTCTCGGAAAGTTCTGTTAATTCTTTCCCTTCAATCTGCCTATACATTATCTGCCTGATACGATTAAACGCATCAATCCTATCTTTCTGTGCCTGGTAAAACATTCCTGTTGCCAATGCACCTAACTCAATCCTTACTTTGTTGTATTCCATTTTTCTTTGTCCTCCTCTAAGGCTTTTAACTTATCTAGGTCTTTGCCTAAGAAATATAATTTTGTTTTCATTGATTTAATTAATTTCTCTTTATTCATTAGTTCCCCCACCCACATCTATACAGCCAGAAACATAACATACTAAACAACATTGGATAATAAGCCCATAAAAAAGCGAAACTAACACCGACATCAACCCTCTGCTCAACACTCGGTGCGGA
>Ga0307928_10001512_pt1 | contig 17641 bp, 26 predicted proteins | sample AceLakmetagen232_FD_201815 | JGI IMG/M metagenome (GOLD analysis project Ga0307928, IMG submission 201815) | Saline water microbial communities from Ace Lake, Antarctica - #232 | ecosystem: Environmental > Aquatic > Non-marine Saline and Alkaline > Saline | place: Antarctica: Ace Lake... | reverse complement strand
ACGCACTTGTAGAACGTAAAGGACTTGAAATCAAAGTTCTTAACGAACTATATGCTGCTACTGGCGAAATCGGCTACCGTTGCGACTTCCGTCAAGGTGGTAAGGTTCTAGTAGAAACAGCCTTTGTAGGTGGTCTACAAGCCTAATCCCTTAGAAATAAGGTAAAGATAACAATATGGGGGCGGGTAAAACTGCCCCCTAACATACCTTAGGAGGGTATTAATTATGGCAAATAACACAAGATTACATGAATATGTAGGTAAAATAATAACAGCACTACCAGCAGCAACATTAGCAACAGACTGGGCATTCGACAGTGATGGTGCAAATGATATTCCTATTGACCAACACAAGGGTGTTCTGTTCATTGCAGACCACAGCCCTGTTTCAGGTGCTACAGCAGATATAGCAGTTTGGTACGCAAGTGACGGACTGTCAACAAATGCTAGTGTGGATAGTGATAAATGGGCAAGCACTGACGCTGTATTGTCTTTTGATACAGATAGTGCCGCTGGAGCATATTTACTAGACGTTAATATTAGTTCAAAGGGACTGTCAGGCGGAAGTTTATTTGTGAAAGCTGAAGTAGTAGGAGCACCACAACTATGCGTTATCGCAATCCCTTATGGTGGAAACGTTACGCTACCAAGCACTAACGCCCAAACTGTAGTAACTGCTGACTAACGGAGGAAACAAATGGCTTATTGTAATGCTTATGAATTAAAATTATATGGTGGTTTTGCTTCTTCGGACAATAACGATGATGAACTATTAGCTATGCTTGTGCCTATTGCGGAACAAATGATTGACAGTTACTGTAATAGAACATTTGAGTATACTAATACTTCTGATGCTTCTACAAGTAGAATTTTTGATGCCGTAGATGATGTTGAAGATAACACGTTAATGTTGGATAAAGACCTTCATAGTATCCGCAGTATTACTATTGATGGTGTAGCCATTTCTTCTGACAACTATGCAACCGAACCAAGAAGTGATGCTCCGTATTGGGGTATCACTGTCTTGGATACTTCTAGTGACTCATGGGACTATAGTTCCGACAAAGAAACAGCTATCGTAGTAGATGGACATTGGGCTTATAGCCAAACTGTTCCACAAGATATAAAAATAGCCTGTGTTTTACTAATAGAATGGCTTATGAAGATGAGAAATTCAGACTTAGCACTAACAGCACCTATCATTGATGCACAATCAGGTGTTACTATAATGCCTGTACGTATGCCTAGCATTGTAGTTACTATTCTTTCTGGATATAAACGCAAGACAATTGAGGGAGTATAATAATGGCAGCAACTGTTATAAATAGTATTTACGATGCAATAGCAGGATGGGATATTTGTTACAATTCAGATGTTCCTGTGAAAGTGCGTGAGCTACAAAGTCTTACTACAAGACTTGGTACTCCAGAAGGTGTGGTACGTATTCTTTCTCCGCTAGACCCTGAAACATCTAATAATTCTGGTCACATAGCTTTAGGAACTACTATGAAAATAGAATGGATGATAACAGATACGTTGTATATCAGACCAACTGCTCATGGTGGAGCTTTAAGAAATAGCATACCACAACTTATGAACTATGTAACTGCTTATTTAACAGCAATTAAAGCAGACAGGTCACCAACTTCTCAGTCATGGATTGAAGAAGCTGATTGGAAGATAGGGACTTACAGCTATCCAAATGATAATAGTGACCCTTACTATGGAGTTCGTTTTATTCTGGAAGTACATGAAGTAATTAATTAGGAGGAAATATGACAATAATCGCAGACCTAGAAGTACAATTAGGACAAGAAGATACAGATTGGGGTACTGCTGTAGCACTTACACATCAGTTAAATGGTATTCAAGACATTGAAATTAGCCCAATTGTGGACGTACAGCAAGTAGACCAAATGTGTGGAACAAGAATACCTGCTAGACAATCACTTATCCACATGGTAGGTGGTGAAGGTAGCTTAACACAACTACTAAACTATGATGAATTACCATACTGGTTACAAGGAATGTTCGGTAAATCAGATACTGATGATGGAATGTCAACTGATATTGGAGCAATTGCACATGTGTATAATGCACCTTTTTCAGCTTCTGATAGTGCTGATGCTGTTAGTTACACCCTTTACGAAGGTGATGGAACTAATGGTTACTCATTAAATGGAGCAACAGTAAACACAATTTCCATTTCAGGAGAATCAGGCGCACCAATTGAAGTATCAGTAGATTTTATTGGAAAGAATGTAACAACAGATGTTCGTGGTGCATTATCTTGTGCAGATGTTGACTTTGCTATGGGAGACCATGTTTCACTTTACATAGACCCAGGTTCTGATACACCAGGAACTACAATTATTTCAAATGTAGGTTGGAGTTTTGAAGTAACATTAGAAGCCAATCGTGATGTAAAAAGACACTTAGGTGATTTATCTCCAAGTGGGTATCGTGATGCAAAGATGTCTGGTACACTTGGACTAAGTTTAGAAATGAGTACAATAACAAAAGAATATATTGACAGTATTATAGGTGCAACATCAGCAGGCGTAGATAAGAATATTCAACTACGTTCAGAAGTTTCTTCAGATGTTAGTGCTAACTCCTTTGAAATTGATTTTTGTGGCGTGCTTTCAGGAGAACCTGCAATATTTACTGATGTAGACGGTGTAGTAAGTATGGACCTTGAACTTATGGGTCAACTTAACACTGGTGACACAAACTGGTTAACAATAACAGTAACCAATGAAACAGAAGTTTTAGTATAATTATATAGGAGACTACCTTAGATGGCTAAAGAATTAGTACTACAATATCCCGACGAAAATACACCAGGAATCCTTATGTTCCTTAGACGTGTAGCTTTATTTTCACAAGTAATGAACGACCCTTCTGCTTTCACAGTAGAAGAAATCGACGACTCATATGAGTTCCTACTTTCATTAGTAGTTGAACCTAAAAGACGTGACCATGCAAAATCAAGACTCATGGAACTATCTAGTAAACAACTAGGTGCGTTATTTGAGGGGATTAGCGGAACGGTAGCACCAGACCCAAAAGAATAGGGGAACTAAGAAGGTGGCTAGCTGGTAGGAAGTCGGCTAGTCCACCTGATTATGTTCCCTGTTTGCTTATGGCTAAAGAATGGAGTGTACCACCTTGGGAGATAGAAGAAAAACTATCTGCTAGATGGTTACGTAATTGGATGGAAATGAGGGAAGCAAAAAGTATTGAAAATGACCGCCTGAACAAAAAACAGGAGAAAAAGTATGGCACAAAATGAAGTAATTAATCTTATCTTTAAAGGTAAAGACCAAGTATCAAAAATTACTGCTGGTATTAAAAGTGGATTAAGTGGACTTGGGAAAGTAGCTGGTACAGTCCTTAAGGGTATTGCTATCGGTGGTGCTGCTGTAGCTGGTGCGCTAGTTGGTGTAGGGGCTGTTATTGGTGGCATGGTAAAAGATGCAGTAGCCGTCGAAGGAACATCTAATACTTTCAAAAGTCTTACTAAAGATATAGGTGGTACTGAAAAAGCATTACAAGAAATGAGGGAAGCCACAAGGGGAATGGTAAAAGATGCTGACCTTATGGCTGGTGCTAACCAATTCTTAGCTATGGGTATCACAGACACAACAGAAGGTACTGCACAAATGGCTGAAATGGCTACACAACTTGGTATGGCTATGGGTAATGACGCAACAAGCTCAATGAGTGACTTTGCTGCTATGATGGCTAACCAATCACTGCCTAGACTTGATACCTTTGGTATTAGTTCTGGTGCTGTACGTGAACGTATTCTTGAATTAACAGATGGCGTTAATGGACTAACCCGTGAACAAGCATTCAACCAAGCTGTAATGGAACAAGGTGCGGTTGCTATGGGTCGTGTTGGTGAACAAGGTGACACAATGCAAGCTTCAATGGCAAGAATTTCAGCAGCTACTGAAAATGCTAAACTAGCAATTGGTAACTCACTTCTTCCTGTACTTGCACCATTAATTGAAAAATTTGCAGACTTAGCAAAATTCTACTTACCTATTCTTGTACAATGGTTTAAAGATAAACTAGTACCAGCTATAATGATACTTGCTGAGTGGATTGGTGTTCACTTAGTACCAGCTATCAAAGAAATAGCAGAATGGATAAAAGTTAAAGTTATTCCAGCACTTAAATTACTTGCAGAATGGATAAAGGCTAAAGTAGTACCTGTTATTAAGCAACTTGCGTCAGACTTTATGACAAAAGTAGTACCCGCACTTAAGTCAGCATATGAATGGTTTAGTAAAAACATTCTACCAGTACTTATTAAGATTGGTACATTTATCAAAGACCATGTTTTACCAGTAGTATTAGCATTAGCTAAATTCTTTGGAACAGTTTTATTAGTAGCAGTAAAAGCTATAGCAGGATTTTGGCAAAAGACACTACTACCAGCCCTTAAAAAACTATGGACATGGTTAGACAAGTTATTAGCACCACTGGGTGGGATTTCTGGTGCATTTGATAAGCTTGGTACAAAGATTAGAAACTTTACTGATAAATTAAAGAAGATTAATCTACCAGACTGGCTAAGACCAGGTTCTCCAACTCCTTTTGAAATGGGACTGCGTGGAATTGCTGGAGAACTTAAAAACGTTAGCGGACTTATGGATTTTCCTGGGTTTAACGCTAGTGTAAGTGCTAACACTAATTCTTTTGGTGGTGGTGGTATGAGTGATACTAGAATAATAAAAGAATTACAAGCAGTAAGACAAGAAATTAGTTCGCAAACAGTGGACTTCTACGAAATTAATAAGGAATTGGTGGCTACATATGGCTAAACAAGCACTAACTAATGTTATTGAAATGCAACTAAATGGTACAGACTGGGTAGATGTTTCATCAGATGTTATTATGCCATTTAGTTGCAACTATGGTATTTTAACTCCATCAATTTTAGCAAGAATAGGTAGAATTGGTTCACTTAAAATAACACTTGATAATGCAAATCCTACATATGGTAAATATTCACCAGACCACACTAATGCTTTATCTGGATTTGAAATTGGTGTTGGTATTAGATGGATTGTTTATAAGACAAGTACTCCTGCTAATAAATATTATAAATTTGTAGGAAGTATAAAGAAAATAGAACCACAAGCAGACACTTATGGTGGGTCACAAACTACACTTATTGTAGCTAATGATTGGTTATATGATGCTGCTAATATGAATATTTCTTCTGTACCTGCTCAAGTAGACAAAACAATTGATGAAATTGTTACTGAGTATTTAACTTATACTGATAATTTACCTAATATCACTGATTTTTCTACCGGAGAAAATATCTTTTCTTTCGCTGGGACTGCTGGTGGTAGTAAAACAGCCCTTCTATCCGAATTAAGAAGACTTGCAGATTCAGAACCATCATATATTTATATGAAGGGATGTAGTACTTCTGATGGAACTGGTGGTGTTCTTGTTGTTGAAAATGCTTCATCAAGGGATACAGATGTTCTTGCTAGTTCTGCTACAGTAAGTACTGACTTAATAAAATTAAAAACTGTTAAAGATGTTGCAACAGTTTATAATGATATTCGTTGTACCGTTCACCCAAGTATAGTAGATACAAATGAAGTACGTATTTTTGAATTACAAAGTCAATTAGATGTTCCAGTAGGTGGAACAACTATTTTTCAAGGAGCTTACAGGGATTCAGATAATCCAGATGCAAAAGTTGGAGCTTATAATGTTCAAGCTTTAGTTGATAGTAATTATGATTTATGGTCTGATTCAGATGGATATGGTTATGCTTCAAATGCTATTAAAGCTAGATTTTTAAAATACTCAACAGATACTTTATTTTACTGGGCTTTTACTGACCTTAGTGCTGAAGATGAATACAGTAGTAATTATGATATGGAAATTATCGGAAACCCCGCTATTACAAGTGATGGTGTTGGTGGTTGGGATTATTTATTACTTAATAGTACTAATGATAATGCTTATGGTTCTAACACTAATATTACTTTTCATGAAGAACAAGGTTCATTTATTGTTTATGCACTTCACACATCACCTACTATAGCTTCAAGTAATATAACAAGTACAGACCCATATATAACACAAATGTTTAGATGGGGTTCAAGCAATACAACTGATGGCGGTGATTTCCGTTTAACAACAAGACGTTTACACTCAGCAGGAGTTCCTTTACGTTATTTTACAACAATACAACTTATTACAAATGATTTAGATAAAGCAGCACAAGTTGGTGATTATAATATTGCAATAAATTCTGATTGGGAAGCAGCAGGAAAACCTTGGACACAATATGCAGTAACTTGGGATTTTCATTGGAACTCAACAGATGAAATTGACCTTAATTTATATATTAATGGTGATTTAAAAGCAGATATGATAGACCAAGGAGATAGTGACTTAAGATGGTTAAGGGAAAATGGAAAAGAAAAACCTTCTTCTGATATGGTTTGGAATATCTATGAAGGAGTATATAATGGATTTTGGGAACGCTGGCTTCATAACTATGGTATTTCCCACTTTGCTGTATTTGATAAAATGCTTTTAGCGTCTGATATTATGTATAACTACACAAATGGTTCAGACCAAGTAGCATCAGTTAGTGTAGTAGCAGGTGGTACTGGACCAGAAATAACTGTTGTGAATGACCAAGACGCACCAGTATATCTTGGTAGGTTAGACCTTTATGGTAAATTATTAACAGACCTTACACCACTTGATGTAAACTTAACAGATTCAAATAGTATTAATACTTATGGTGTTTCTGGATTTTCTTTAGATATGGCATATCAAGATAATTTATCAGTAGCAAAGGATACAACTGAATCATTATTATTAAAATTAAAAGACCCTAAATCTCAAATAACATCAATGTCTTTTATAGCAAATACAACAAGTGATACAGTAGATTACTTTTTAGATATAGAACCAGGAAATGCTGTAAGTATTTCGGAAGATATGACTGCAATAGGAGATGACGATTTTATTGTTAATGGAGTTCAATATACAGTTTATCAACCAGATATTGTAGAAGTGAGTTGGGTAGTATATCCAAGATAACTATTATATTTAAATATAAAAGAAGCAGAAGGAGAATGACCATGCCACATCATGTGATTGGAATGTTGGACGGGATACAAAACAATGGAGGTACAGACGACATCAAAGCCCTTGGTGCTGGCGTGCGTGAAATTTTAACTATGATTGAGGAAGATAGGGAAGTTCGTACTAAAAAAGAAATTGAAGATAGAAAAAGTCGTGAAAGTATTAAAGAATGTATAGTAAAAGCAACAATTTGTTTAGATAAACATATAGCAAATACAGAAATACACACACCAAAAGGTATCATATTGCGCAAAAATGTTATTGGGTGGTTGGTATTAGCAATGGTTTTAGTATCTGGATTTATGTATTATGTTCCAGATTTAGCAAAATGGATTATAGGATTATTATAAATGAAATTTGAACAGTGGATGTTGGATGATAACAATTGGAATGACAGTGACTTTGGAAATATAAAGCCAGTTAAACCTATGCGTGCTAAGATACATGATAAGGAATATAAGAAACAAAAGAAAGAAATGAAAAAACGTGTAAAAATCTATAGAAATAAACGTAAACTAGAATAAATAAACAAAAATAAATTTGTTTAATTGTAGCAATTGGGCTGTAGTCTTGTTATGAGACTCAGTCCTTTTGTGTTCTTTAGAAATAAATATAAGAATTATATTAACAAAGTATAAAAATTGTATTAGAAAAGTAATTGGGAAAAGTAGAACAAAATCTGGAGGAAATCTGTAGATTACTAGTGACCTATAGATAAAACCTATAGGTAAAGGAAATTGTTTAATGATAAATATTAATAAATGCCCACAGTGTGGAAGTAAAAATATAGTTCCTGCCAGCGGTTGTTGGGTATGTCGTGATTGTGGCTGGAGTATGTGTTCTAATCGTATAGGGGCGTATCTAAGGGGTTTATTCCAGTAGAACATACCTATAACAGCATAAGGTAATTACGTCGCTTAGAAACCACGTTTAATATATCAGGGAATGTTTAGACTATCAGTTGATGGTAGCTATTCGTTCCCTGTTTGTTTTCTTGGGTACTAACATGCATACAGCCTTTCTAAGCAACGTAAAAAGAACATAGGTAAAAATACTACTATACGGTAGTAGCGTTCGTCTCCGTTGATATTTACCATATCACAAGCGTTTCTAATACAATGTTCACAACGTATAATGCTGTTTTACCAATACTGTATGCTTTTTTTCTGAAATCCAGAACAGATAAGCAATACTGTATCCCCCGCACTATTGATTTAAAGGCAATTCCCTTCCACCGTTGATGTTGACGCTTTATAATATAGTAACATATATACTTATCTATCATGTTACATAAATAGCTTTATGTATACCCTTAGAAAGAATAGTTATAGATAATAATGAAATTAATATATAAAACAATAGGTAATGTCTTCCAAATATTGGAAATAAAGAATAATGGGTACTGCTAAAACGTTAACTGTATTACGCCGCCGCACATCTTCTTGGTGAGTTTAGATAGTTTAGTATAGATGAAACCTATGGGTCGTCTACAGATTTCCTCCAGATTTTGTTCTACTTTCTATTATTAACGAAGTATAAGAAATTATAAATAGGCTTGACAAGAACATTAGAATATGTTATAATTATAATGAAGGGGAAGAACGTTTCCAATTATGTCCGTTTTATATAGTGTTTTACGACTACTATATATAGATGAACATCTCCGTGTTCTAGTTTGAGTTTGAGCCTTCATCTTTCCAAAGTCTGCTACGGTGAGTAGGGATTTAATTATGAGGGCACAAAAACTAATCGGAGATAGTCCTTATTGCAAGTCTTCGCAATAAGCCTTAAAACAGGCTAAAACAGGCAAAAACAGACAAATAGCCTATCCAAAGTATACAACGAAGGGTACTTTTCAATTCTAGGTTATGACAGCAAGAATATTAATTTACTGATTATACTGGATGTTTCGCCAAACAGTTCCACTTAGTCAGTGAAGACAGCAAACTAGACCGCCTTAACTGTCAAGGCAAACGGAGAAACAAAATGATTAAAGGATTAGTAGGTGTAACAGTAACAGATGTAGAATTAGTAGAAAGTGTATTAAAAGGTTGGAGTTTCGCAAGGCACAATCATGACCTATGTGATGAAATGTTCGATGTAGAAGATATGATGATAAAACTTGCGGAAAAGATTACTGTAGCTGGTGAATACGAAGACCAGTACTTTCTTATTGATGAAATGAGAAAATTGGGAAGGACTTTAGATATATTATGGGATTGGACACACCAAATTAACGCACTATATTACTAAACATAGAAGACTAGTGGGGCTTCCTTTCACTAATGGGGAAGCCCCAAACGGAGATTAAGATGGATAACTATGAAGAAGTAAAAGACGCAATACTAGGAGTAACACTTTATAATCTAGGGGAAAGAAGGGGATTTGAAGTAGCAGAAGATATGGCAAGTGATGTAATGGTTCAACTATTAGAAAATGGAACAATAGAAGAACTAAGTAATAGTAAAGCATTACACTATGCAAGAAGGGCTGCAAAATGGAGTTGCATAGACATTTACAGAAACGAAGGTGCAAAAAGAAGAAGTAATTACGCCGAATGCTCAGTTGAGGAACTTGGAGAAAAACATGAGGAAACGGGAGAAGGATTTAATCTTGAGGCGATGGTATGGGAAGGACTGTCACCAGAAGAAGAAGTTATTGAAAGGGAAGAAGCCGAATTAGTAGTGAGTCTTGTACTAGGACTCACACGCAAGCAAAAGGAAGTAGTTGAATTAGCTTTCTCAGGTTATTCTACAAATGAAATAGCTGAAACACTGGATATACCATATAATACCGCACAGAAAAGAATAAGAAGGGTGTGCGATACATTAAGGGATAAGGGGGTAGAATGGACAGCATAGTGAAAAGACAATGGGATTGGGGTGAAAATGAAATCCATATGAACTTTGTAGCAAAGGAATTAGCTAAACTAGCTAAGTACCATACAATGTTTAGAAAAGCTACAAGTGAGGAAGACCTCAAGAAAAGTAGTGATATGATTATGATTACTGATAAAGGTGAGTTCGGAATTGGAATAAGGTTTAGACAAGCTAAGTACAAGTACAGGGATTTAACAATACGTGCAGAACTAAACAGTGGCGCAAAGACTGAGTACCAGAAGCTTAAAGACGGCATGTGCGACGTTTATTTCTACGGGTGGGAAACTATCAACGGTACTGATTACGCAGTCATAGATATTCGTAAAATGAGGTCAGGAGGGATTTTAGATAAACCTGACGGAACTAGGGAGAACATAGGTAGTAGTTATACTACTAATACAAGGTTTCACTACTGGAGTATAAAGACTTTAATGGACAATGACTGTGTAATACACTATAGTGGATAGCAATAATGTCCGTTTCAAATACAGATTTACGACTATATATATGATACATAAGACAAAGGAAAATAAACAAATGAAAACTGATAAAAAAGTCCCAGAAGAAACAAAGAAAAGTTATAGGGTTAACATAAAACCTTCTAAATACAGAAAAACAATTGAGGAAACTAAATTTGAAAGATGGTTGATTAATGAGAATAGTCTTCTAAGGGCTAGGAATATTGCTTTAGAAGAAGCTTTAGGAATAAGGGGAGATGATTAATATGAATTGGAGTGTATTTACATTAGGATTTTTAAGTGGATTAATATTAGTTGAGTGGGTATGGTTTACTGTTATTACTTTACAAGATATAAAGAAAAATAAGATTGAAAAGAAATTACATGAAGAAGTTAAAAAAGCTAAAAGATTTTTGTATTTAACTAGTGATGAATATTACGCAAGTTTTCCATTAGATACACTTGAAGGTAGAATTTATCATATGAAGACCACATTGGATAAATATTGTGATAAACTTGGGTACGAAGATATTTACATGGAAGAAGTAGACTAGGGAGATTTAAATGGATTTTGAAATCAATGTAGGTGAATTATGGAAAGTTAAAAATAAGAAAGAAGGAACTGCTTATAACGTTTATATATTATCTGTAAACGAAACTTATGTTGATTTTAGAACCTTTGAAGAAGATAATGCAAAAACACTTAGACAAGACACATATACTTTTATTAGTAAAAATAAAAAGGTAAAGTAATGAAAGGACTATTTATTATTGAGTGTGAATATTGTGGAGCAGTATTTACTTCGGAAGCTATCACAGGCAAGTGTATTGTCTGTGGTGCTCCATTATCAGCAGATAACGTAGAAATAATTAATAATAATAAACTAGAACCAGTATATAATGATTGGGGATTTAGTTCTGATTATCGCACATGTTCGACTAATGTATGTATGTCAACATCAACAGATACATTTATATTTACCACATAGGAGATTAAGATGAGAAAATGGATTATAGTACTATTAGCTACAATAGCAATATTAGTGTGTGGAAATTTTATTGCTTTAAGGTCTTCATTAGAAGGTACGTTCAACCCAATCTTTGTAGGACAAAAGTATCACTGCATGGTTTGGAACTCAACTGGACATCAACCAAATATGGTATGTAACAGAATTTATGCTGAGTACCATGATTATGAAACACGTGTATGGCGTTACCAGACTAATTATGATGTTATTTTACACGCACGTGACCTAGCAAATTCACAGTAGGAGATAGAATATGGCAAGATTAACAAGTAATAAGAAAGACCGTGATGGTAAAAAGACAGTAGTTATTGCAGGTATGGCACAGACATCAAGACATGCTTGCCCTTGGAATGATAATGATGTAGATATTTGGGTTTTAAATGAAAGTATTGCTCATAACTATATTAAAAAAGTTGATTTACTATCACAGTTACATCCAAGTTGGGACTATTTTAGGGACTTTAACTTTAATGACCCTATGCACGCTGAGTTCCTTAGGAATGAGGAATGGACAGAAGATGATATAGGAAGACTTGAAGCATTAAGAATTTATAAAGAATTACCAAGGGGGTTTCCAGAAGTAAAGGTTGGTAATAAACGTAGACCTGAAGATATTGAAATTGTGTTACTTGAAGAAAATGAGGAAGTAGTAGGCACTAAATCAATATATCCTTTCTCAGATATTCTTGAGTCATATGGTAACAACAGTAAACGTGTTCGTTATTTTACTTCAACTGCACCTTATTTAATTGCTTTAGCTATTGAACGTGGATATGAACGTATTGAGATGTATGGTTTTGAAATGAGTTCGCAAGAAGAATATGCTTATCAGAAACCTTGTCTTGAATTTTGGCTTGGTATTGCTATTGGTAAAGGTATTGAAGTTTATGTTCCAGAAGGTTGCCGTCTATTAGGTGGCGAAGAAAAGTTATATGGATATGATAAAATGCCAGGATTTACTAAAATGCACGCTGAGATTAGAAAGAATGAACTTGGAAGAATGCGTGCTAATTCTGAAAAGGCATTAATGAAAGTTCGTGGTGAAATGAAAAATGCATTAAAAAATTTACAGGTAGCTCAGAATAAGGGGGATAATGCTTGGGTTCAGAAACTTAACGCACAGCTTGGAACATTAAATCAACAAGAAAAAGTGGCTATTGCAAACCTTAATGTACATCACGGTGCGTTTCAGGAAATGGATAAGACACATAAAGATTTATCAGCTATACCATCAGACGGTAAAATTAGACCAGTGCTTCCAAAATAAGGGGATTAAAAAATGAATAACAAAAGATGGACAGATGAAGAAATTACTAAACTAATCACATTGCGTGACGCTAATGTACCATATAAGAAGATTGTTCCACTTATGGAAGGTAGAACTAATCCTGCCTTACGTTTTAAAATTTATGAACTTAACAACAAGAAACTGTTAAAAGAAGAACAGCCAATGGAAAAGATTGCTGTTTTTGATATTGAAACAACTAACTTCAAAGCCAACATTGGTTACATGCTTTCTTGGGCAGTTTATTACCCTCACGAAGATAAGACAACTTGGGACGTAGTAACAAAGCAAGAAATTTTTGACCTTAAACGTGATGCACGTATTACTAAATCACTTATTGATGAATTGGCTGATGTAGATATTGTTATTGGTTATAACTCAACAAGATTTGATATTCCATTTTGGAGAACACGTTGTTTAGCTAATGGTTTAGGTGATGAGTTCCCAGTGTACGGAAGTATGAGACATATTGATGCATATTACTTCTGTCGTAGTAAGGTAGCAACACACAGGAAGTCACTTGATGCAATCTCAACATTTTTAGGAGTAGGTGGTAAAACACCAGTAGACATTGGTGTGTGGGCAGATGCACAGTTAGGCGACCAAATTGCACTAGCTAAAGTACTTGAACACAACATTATTGACGTTAAAGTTACATGGGACACTTATCATAAGCTACAAGCATTCGGTAAGTTTACTAGTAAATCAATCTAGGAGGATTGATGATTTATGCGATTATTCCAGCAAGGGGTGGTTCAAAAGGCGTAGTGGGTAAAAATCTACGCCTTGTAGGTGGACTTCCCCTTCTTGCACACACAATAATAGATGCTTTAGAATTTACAGATAACGTTTACGTGTCTACAGAAGACAAAGCAATCAAAGAAGTAGCCGTTCTTTATGGGGCTAAAGTAATAGATAGACCAGATGAGTTAGCACAAGATATTTCTTCTGCTGATATTGCAGTAGAACACGCACTGTTGTCTGTTGGAGCAAATGATAATGATATTGTAGTATTTATGCAGTGTACGTCACCATTTAGGTCGTCTAATGAGATACGTAAGGCGATAGGAGCGTTTCTAAGCAATAGAAATACAAGTATGTATAGTTGCTACGCCTTATATCCTTTTGTGTGGACACAGAATGGTTATAGACATGAGTATGGAATAACCAATAGACCAAATAGACAGGACAAAGAACCAGTGTATGTAGAAGATGGTAGTTTTTATATTTCATATGTTAAATCTTATTATGAGAATCACTGTAGATTAACTGGTGGTGCTACAGCTTGGGTGCATCATAGAATGTATGGATTAGAAATAGACGATGATTATGACCTTGAGATTGCTAATACAATCTATGGGTTTTACAGGTCTAAGGGGTGGATTTAATGACAAGTTATGAAATTTTAGTAAGTGGTTGTACTCATGCACTTGAAAATGGTAACAAGATTATGATTGCTGGTAACGGAGGGAGTTCTGCACAGGCTGACCATTTTGCTGGTGAATTAGTATGTGATGGGTATGCTTCAATATCATTGACTAATTCTGCAATTATTACAGCGTTAGCTAATGATTATGAGTATGCAGATGTATTTAAAATTCAGCTTGAAGCACTTGGAAAAGCTGGTGATGTTTTTATAGGTCTTTCCACTTCTGGATTATCACTTAACATAACTACTGCAATGAATACAGCATGGAGTATGGGAATGGATACATTCATTATTACCAGAAAGATAGCACCAATAACAAATGATTGTACAAGACTTGAAGTGGATTCAACAGATACACAGTACATTCAAGAACAGACATTAAAAATATTACACAGATTATGGAAGGATATAAAGGTGGTTAACTATGAAAATTGGAAATAAGAAGATTGGTTACGGACAACCATGTTATATTATAGGTGAAATTGGTATTAATCATAATGGTGATTTAGATACTGCACTTGAACTTATTAGACAATCAGCCAACAACGGTGCAGATGCGGTTAAGTTTCAAAAACGTGTACCAGAAGTAGTTACACCTACGGAGTCTTGGAACAAGATTCGTAAAAATACACCTTGGGGAGATGTAAAGTATATTGACTACCGTAGAAACGTTGAGTTCGGTGAAGCAGATTATTCTATCATTGATGAGTATTGTGAGGAAGTAGGTATTGATTGGTTTGCCAGCGCATGGGACATCGAAAGCGTTGATTTCTTGGAGAAATATAATGTAGTTGCACATAAGATAGCTAGTTCTATGTTAACAAATATACCATTAGTAAGAAAGATAGCTTCAACAGGTAAGCCTATTATTGCATCTAAGGGTGGTTCTACTATGGCTGAATTGGATAAAGCATTAGATATTATTGGTAGGAATGGTGAAAATATAGCAATATTACATTGTGTAGCAACTTATCCATGTCCAGATAACAAATTAAATCTTATGGATATTCCATATTTAAAAGAATATGTAGCACAAAATTATAATTATGCAATACCAGTAGGGTATAGTGGACATGAAAAGGGATTAGCAACAACAGTAGGTGCATCAGTACTTGGTGCAAGAATTATTGAAAGACATATTACCCTTGACCGTGCAGCATGGGGAAGCGACCAAAGTGCATCAGTTGAGCCACAGGGATTTGCAAAGCTTATTAGGGATATTAGGGCATGTGAAAAAGCAATGAGTAGCGGTGGTACAGGAATGCCACAAGATATAGAACTTAAATCAATTCGCAAGTTAAGGTATTTTGATGTTTAATGATGCAGATGTATACATAGATTTTAATAAAGATAAGATAAATATAAAAGATACTTATAAAGGTCAGACAGGTTTAATTATTTGTAATGGACCAAGCTTAGAAGATGTTCCTTTAGAATTTTTAAAGAAATATACATCAATAGGTACTAATAATATTTATTTGTGGGGAATGACAGAAAAAGAAGTCAAGTCTTATCCTAAGACTCCAATTAAGTTCCGTCCAAACTTTTACACTATTCTTGGGTATGACCAAATTAATAATGTAGAAAAAGCAACATATATCGCACAGTTACTTGAAGTAGTTGATTTAGCTTTTGTAAATAGATTAGCTTATAGACATGTAGCACAAGATAATATATATGCAATACACGGCGTAAGGGTTTCAACAGGAACAAGACCATTTTATAAGCGTCAGTTTAGTTATGATATTATGGATTGTATTGGAATAGGATTTACTAATACTTATATAATGTTACAGATAATGTATTACTTAGGATTTACTACAGTTTATACTGTAGGGTTAGATAATGATTATGGTAAAGACCCTAAAAAGTTACACTTCTACAACAATGATTCAAGGTTTTCAAGTGAATCTATTCATGGAAGGGAAGGTTTTATGCTTGGAAGTAATGAAATGTTCAAGGCTTCTAAAGTAGCATATGAAAAAGATGGTAGAAAGATTATTAATATCAATGAGGTAAACAATACGCCCTTTGATTGGGAAAAACCAGAATGGGAGACAAAATGAAACAATATAGTAAATTGAAAGATATGTATAAAGGAAGCCCACTATTAGTATGTGGTAATGGTCCAAGTCTAAAAGATGTACCAGTAGAACTATTTAAGAAGTACCCAGTGATGGGAAGTAATTCAGTGTACACTCACCAATATCTTAATGATAATCCTGTTGATTGGTACGTCTTAGAAGGTCTAGGACACCTAAAAACAGAAGAAGAACGTAATGCACGTATACCTTATATTAGAAAGGTAGCTAAGAACAAAGGATTTACAGCGGTAAATCGAAGGGCTATTCAGTATTTTCAGCATTTAGATAATGTATATACTGTAGATTATGTGAATGAACGTGGGCAACAGTTTAGAAACTTTGATTTTAATCCATTCCTTTACTTTGGTTCAGGGCATTGTGTAACTGCTGCTATGTTACAATTAGCTTATTTCCTCACAACTGGTCCGGTCCTTTTGGTGGGATTAGACCATAAATTTAATGGGGATAGTTGGCACTATTATGAAGATGAATTAGCACCTGAATTTGTTTCAATGCCAAAGTCTGAGTACCAAAAGTTTAGAATGAGGGTTGACCCATTTTTTGAACAAGTAGCAAGTGTATATAAAGAAACTGATAGAAAGTTAATTAACCTTACTCCTAAAAGTGAAGCAAGAATGTTTACTGCTGGTGAGTATAAGGATTGGATATAATTATGGAAGTACTTAATATAATGGTAGAAAATACAAAATTATCTATGAGGGATTTTGTACATCAGAATATCTTTGGTAGACTTACTATGGATAATAGTTGTGCGGCAAGACTTGCCACTATGGCAGCTGTTTGTGAGGGGGACCATATAGAAATAGGTGTGGCTCATGGTGGTAGTGCAATATTATGTGCTTATGCTAAAAAACTTACTAAGACAGCAGGTATAATCTATGGTGTAGACCCATTAGAAGGTTATGTAGATCCTGCTAGAAATCCTGTACCACCTGAACCTACATATGATAACGTTGTACGTAATTTTGAGTTACATTCAGTTGAGGATAAGATAAAGTTATACGCAGGATACCATCCACCATTACCTGCTGAACTTCGTAACAAAACATTTGTCAGTGCTTTCATAGATGGTGAACATGATTATATTAGTACAATGAAAGATTGGCTAAATCTAAAAGATAAGGTATCAGGAATGGTTGCTTTTCATGATGTAGATTCTGGTATATGGGGATGTAATACTGTTTTTAAGATTGCTGAAATGGATAAAGATTGGGAACGTTATGAACTTTATGGACAGATTGGAATTTTAAAAAGAAAAGATTTTACACCAACACCTATAAAAGAATTATATGAAAGACTTGGTGTGGAATACATAGAC
>Ga0307928_10001511_pt1 | contig 17642 bp, 14 predicted proteins | sample AceLakmetagen232_FD_201815 | JGI IMG/M metagenome (GOLD analysis project Ga0307928, IMG submission 201815) | Saline water microbial communities from Ace Lake, Antarctica - #232 | ecosystem: Environmental > Aquatic > Non-marine Saline and Alkaline > Saline | place: Antarctica: Ace Lake... | reverse complement strand
TCAGCAGGGCAACCATCTTTTGCTATTTCTTTCAACGCCTCAACCAACCCATCATAATTATTAACACAATGGACTATGCGTTTGGCATCATCAATGTATGCTGTGGCTATGTTTACACCTTTGTCAGATACTATATCCAACCAATAATTATCAATTTCAGGATTTCCTGTTGTTGGCTTTACTGTTTTTAGTTTCCCTTTTGTATAACTCATAATTCCCTCCTTGTGGATATGCTCTTAATCACTACCTTAATAAATACCATTAATGTTTTGATGTGGGTTTTGAGGGTCATATCTTTTTCCTCTCCAACAACGCGATTACACAATTTCTGATTAGCTCGCTTAAGCTAATCCGTTTCTTGTCTGCTAATAACTCAAGCCCTTTGAGTGTGCCAGACCTTAATTTAAAAGCTGTCTGAGCGTTGTATTTTTTAATTCTCTTTCGCATCTTTTCTCCTTTCTTAAAAGTTTATCTTTGGTTTAACTTGTTACATTAAAATTGTACCACATTTTGGGTACGTGTCAAGGGTTATTTTTTGAGATGGTCGTGAAATAGTTGAAAATAATTTTTTGGAGGGTTATTTTTTTGGTACAGACCAAGAACCGTAGCTTTTAGATTTGCTATTTTTTACATTCCAAGAACCGTAGGATTTCTTGGAACTTCCTTCGCTTTCTTCTTTACCAAACCACTTAAAGGGAGCCGTAACTAATCTCTTAACTGTATCATACGGCAGACCCCACTTGAATTTAAAAAGAGTAGAGAGGTTTTTATCAATGGCTCTCTTGGCTGTGGTTTTCCATTTCAGTTCACCTTTCTTATCACCACTTTTATACTTTTCTTCACTCATAGCTCGTCGGATAGCTGTTACTGTTTCTGCAATACCATCAATTCCTCTATCTATACTTGAGATTAAAACGTCTGAAACATCATATCCTGCATAGGTTCCGCGCTCTACCTTACTTCGTAACGATCTAAACGCGTTGCCCACAAAATAAACACTGCCTAAGTTGTATTCGAGGAAGTTCATAATAGTTGCCCATGCCTTACTTTTAGGAGCCTTCTCTTTCCTACCATAGACCTTCCTGCGTGCTGCGTCTATCCCCCATAGCATAGCCGGCATTACAATCGCCAATATAGACAGCTTAGACATCATCTTTTTCTTGTCCTTACCTGTTTTCCCGCTACGGTTGTATTCCTCTACAGTGCGCCTTACCATCATATAGTTCTTGTTTCTCTGAGAACTATATTTTGTGAGCAGCCGGACAAAGGGCCTTTTGGATCTACCGATAGCCGACCTATCTTTAGGCAAAAAAGTAGGCTGTGTTTTTCTTACTATCTCTTCTGTCCTACCTGCTATGCGTTGCATCCTCTCTTCATCTTTCAGTAAGGGGCAACAATCGTTAGTTTCAAGCTCCGCAGCCGTCCATATCCTGCCGATGGCCTGGTAATCAAAACTTGATATTCCTTTCATAACTTTCTGGCTTAGAGGCGTAAGCCCTGTAAAGAACTTCCTAACTTCCCCTATCTGACCTATTTCGCCTAACTCTCTTGTGACATTACCACTAAACCTATCTCTTAACTGAGGAGAATATTTACTCATAATATCTTTTGAGGCTGGCTTTAGAGCGCGTCTTAAATAGCTTATATCTATCTCTGTGGCTGCGGCTGCTAACGAAACAGGCTGTTTAGCCATAACCCAGGGGTTTAACCCTAATACAGCAGTATCTAATTTATTGATTAAATCAAGTGTAAGTTTTTCTACATTAGTAGTGTCGTGAGATGTATCTTCCATATCCTTTAAGTACTGCTTTAGGTTTCTGACATAATGAGAACCGTATGTAGAAGCAAGTTTGATTTGAAAGTATTTGTCGTTTAAGAGCATCTTGGCATTCCTGAGGTGTTTAGCGAGTCCGTAATAAGCAGAAGCCTCTTTTAATGTCTTATAAGTAGCAGAAAAAACATCCTCTAATATGATAGCGTTTGAGGCGTTGGTTCTTTCTTTTAATATCCCCATCCCCTCTAATGTTCTTTGGGAAAAGTTCTTTTGGAGTTTTAGGTCATCTCTTTTAACATCTAGGGCGTTAGTCCTGATAGGGAAGTAATCAGGTTCAGTTGCTATTTCCCATCCATTAAGTTGCATAGATCGTTCGTTTAATTTGGCTTTCTGGATATTGTTAAAATAGTGATGTACTATATCCGCAAGTTTTTTCTCTTCTGGTGTTATATCATCCAGCATAGCTTGTAAATCATCAGAGTCTATCTTATGTATTTTATATTTATCTCGTACAAACGAGAACCCACCATTCAACAGATGTTTCAAGTTTTTTTCATTTCTTGCGTGTAGAGATAATGCAATTCTTTCAGCTTTAGTCATAGTTACTTTTTTACCGGAAGGCAGGGTCATTTTCTGGTAATCTACTTTGCCTTTAGGCTTGGCGAAGAAGGTTTCGCTCCAATTAGTAATATCAAAATCTATTTTACCTTTAAAATAATCCTCTGCATCTTGCCTGAATTTTAATAAATCTGTATTGCCTTTGTTTATCCCACCATATAATACTTTCTTTATTACACCGCTTGCCTCTTTGTCAATAATCTCTGTTATGAGTTCAGTGTTATAGCTTTCTGTAGTAAATATTTCTTTGCCTCTACCAACTTCTACTTTAAGTTGTTCCCTGGTGTCTATTGTGTCTTTGTCCCTGCGCTGTGTTTCTCTTCTGTCAAGATTGCTTTTTGCCTCGTTTATTACCTCTTTAGCTTCCTTATGTACTCTACCGAATATCATCTTGTTTTTAAGGTCATGGAGTTTCATAAGATGTTTGATACTGTTATTGAGCAACTTTATATCATCCGAAGTAAGCGACCCTATTTTAGTTTTGGTCAACAGTTCTAATCTTTGTAGTTTTTCAGGCGGGATATTATTATCAGGGTGCGTTTCGATGTACTGTTTCATTCCCGTAAGACTTTGAAGCGTTTTATCTTTACGATTCACAAGGTCTAAATCCTGTGTTAGGTTAGATATTTCTCTTTGGTATTCTGGTCTAATCTTCTTGATATCTATATCTTTTATAGTTTTCTTTAGCGATGAAACTGCTATATTCCGGTCTCTTTTCTCTTCTATCTGTTCTATGCGTGCAAGTGCTTTGGCGAGGTTCTTCTTCGTCTTAGAGTTTGCTACCCATGATAAAAGTTTTCCTCTATCTTGAGCTTCTAATCGCTCATTGGCATAGTTTACAATAGACCTTTTAACATCAGCTATATCGGCTTTAGTGGATTTTAACTTCATCAAGATTTCTTGGCGAGCTTCCTTGCGACCTACTTTTACGCCAAACTTAAACCCTCTTTTTTCGTGCCTTATCTGTTCTTTTACTTTTTTTTCCTTTACCCCTTCTGCCCTTACGCGTTCTCTCTCTGCACTTGCCTCTTGTCTTTCAATGTCTGATATATCCCCTTTAGTGACTCTTGGTATCACCGCACCTGTCTTTATTAGCTCGTTTAAGTAGTCTGCCGGATTCCTATCCTCCGGAACCTTGAGTTTGCCCTCAGCCTCTAATGTTTTAGCTATATCATCTAGGCCTATGCCGGGTGTCTTAGCTTGTATATTCTTGACTAATCCGCTGTAGGTTCTATGTTCTATGGGCTTTACAGGCTTACCGCTCATCATTCTTTCTAATTCAGGCGATAATTTAATAGCACCTTTTTCTGTAATAGTAGCCCCTGCCTTTTTAAGAAAGATTTTATACACACCTGCCATAGGATCTAATGGATCTAAAGCTCTATCTAATACATAATTTACAGGATTATCTTTACCCTCTTTCCTCGCTATCTTAAAATCTTCGATTATCCGTTCTCGTACTTCCGCGAGTTGCTCTTCCTTTGTTAAATCTTCCCACAAAGGCTTGCCCATCTGTTGTCTCATAAACTTGCTCATACCTATTGTTTTGCCTAATTTTTTACTAAACCCAGCAGTTTGATGAGCATACTGCGAAATAGCCTTATCCACATCTTGTGTAGTCAGTGAGGTATCTCCTATTTTTATTACAGGCTTCTCTTGTGCCTTATTCCAGATGTCAGTTAGTTGGGATTTGGTTTTGATTTGTTTAGGGTCAAATACAGTAAAGGTTTTTCCTTTTACTCCATTTTCTACATCATTATAAATAAGTCCTTCATATCCCATTTCTTTTAGCTTAGAAACAAGATTAAATTTATTTACCAAATCTTCTAATGGTTTATAAAAACTATCTGTCGGTTTATATCTATCATAATAACTATTATTTACCATATTTTGCAATTCCCATTCATTTGTTTTTTGGTCTATGGGAAGCAAATCAACTAAATCGTCAAAACTTTTAATAGGTGTTAAATCCAATAATTTATTTTTGTTTATAAATCTACTCTTTATCTTATCGCCAAATTGTTTTGCTAAATCTGTGCTATCTGTAAAATATGTTCCAAAAGTTTTAACGCCCGAACTATCTTGAAATTCCTCTGGTACTTCTGTTGCAGGCAAAAAATCCTCAAATTCTCCAAGTGTACCATGATACACTTCTCCTTGCTCTTTCACAAATTCCTCTGGCGTTTTATGTTTCTTAGCTTCTTGAATAAGAGGTGCTTCTTGCAAAGTATTCTGTAATTGAACAACCGACATACCTGCAAGTGTAGCCTTTTCCATAGTAGGAGATACTTTCATAATCTCATTTATAAGGCTTAACTTATTTGTAGGCAAATCAGGAATTAACGCGCCACCTCTTTGACCTGCAAACTTAGCATAAGCTAATTGCGGCTTACCTGCTACTTGAGTCTCAAGCCCAGGGATATTTTTTAGGTTTTTTGCCATATCTCGTAACTTGGAAAGCGGTGTTTTTTGAACTAAATAATCAAACACATCTCCACGCATACTTATAGGAGTTTTTCTACGATTAGCAAATTTAGCGAGAGAGCTTATTATGTCCTTTCCTGCTTCTTGTTTAAGTGCCGCAGGTAATCTCATTGCAATATTAGCAGTTACTAACGCCCACGCTTCAGGGCTTGCAGGCATAGATGCTATTTCTGAAAAGGCTTTCTTCTGAAACTCTCTTTCTTGTTCGCCCAATTCTTTTGTAACACCAAATCTTGGTATAATGGTAGGGAATATAATAGGTCTTAATACTTCGGGTATTTGTTCCTCTACTTTAGATATAGTTTCATATCCTATTCTTCTTAATTCTTTCTTTGGATTATGAGCTAATTCCCATGCTCTGCCCATTCCTTTTATACGCGTGAACGGAGTGGATAATCCGCCTGTGGCAACATCAAATATTGTCTTTGTGGTAGATAAAGGTATGCCTTTTGGCTTGAGTACTCCCAAATCATCCTCTAACCCCTGTAGAATACCCGAATTTGCGGTTGCTTGGGGGCGTGTACTATCGGTTCTGTTATATCTCTCTCTATACTTTTCTCCAGGTTCTTTTCCATACCAATATTGTGGTACATCTAATTCTGGGTTTTTCGCAAGTTCTTTCTTGAGAATAACTTTGTTCATTTTTCCGTACATTTCTTTATCGTTATCTGAGAAATCTCCTACTCCGCCATAATCGTATCGCTCTTCATAGTTAGGTATCTTGCCTTTGTTCTTTCCGTGCTTTAATAATAATTCTCCATGAGGAATGAATTTATCCTTTACCCAACTTTGAAGTTCTTCATCTTCCTTAAAATATTCGTTCTTTAACGCACCTTTAGCAAGCCCTTTAGTGGTTTGTACTGGCCCATAAGCAGATGACCCCTTTGCAGGGGCTACTTTAGTTCTTATCCAGGGGTCAGTTTCGCCGCCTGTTTCCGCTTGTGATAAATGTGAATATGCTTCATTCACATCAGGCGTTTTAAAGATACCTAAGTCATCCTCTAAATCTACTACCTTTTTTAGTTTAGGCTTTAAAATGCCTATATCGTCTATTAAATCTAAAGGCATTTATTCTCCTTGCAGTTTTTGGATAATCCTTGTGGCTTCTTCTTTGGTCTTATTGAATTTCTGTACAATAAAGTCTACCACCTGAGATAACTTTTGAGTTGTAGTGCCGGAGATAAAATTCTTTATCTCTCCTAACATAGAGGACTCTTCTTCAGGGATGTCTGCTTGTTCCGGTAAAAGTTCAGTAATTTTAGACTTTATGTAATCTATATCCGCACCTTTCATTCTCATAGTTGTTTCAGATTGACTTAAAGCCTCTAGTGCCTCTGCTTGAGTCGTTATCGCTCCATCGTTTATTGCATCGCCTAAAGCATCGAGTTCTTTTTTGGTAGCGGTGTTGACTTTTTTATCCTTATCTTTGATTGCCTGCCTTGCCTCGTCTTTAGTCCTGCCCGACTCTGCCCTGTTAGCCATACCGAGTTGCTTAAGGAACGGATCTTCTATCCCTTGTGCGTCACCTCGTTCTCTTGCCATAGATGCCTCGCCATACCCTCCTGGAGCAGTGGTTACCGTTCTACCATCAACACTTGCTACCCCTGATGGCCGTTCAGGAGATAACAAATAGCCTATTGCCTCTTCATCTGTGTAACCTTGTTCTTTCATACTGCTGATTTCAGCTTCAGACCTAAGTTTTAGTTCATCAGTTAGTTTTATCTGTTCCTTTCGGTTCTCCACTTCGGCCTTGCCTATCTTCATTTGTGATAAATCAAATGCCGCCTTCTTAGCTTTCATTTCCGCATTATGTTCTTCTCTCGCGCCTGCTATTGCTTCAGGACTAGTTTCAATCTCTAACTTTTTAAGTTGTGCATCTTTGATTTTTTTGTCCTGTGCGAATTTTTCCTTTTCTATCCGCATTTCGTCTTTTTTCATACCGATATTTACAAGGTTAGTTGCGGCAGAATTTATCCCCCGACTAATACCTGCCAGTATACTAAGTGTTCGTTCGCTCATAGTTTTCTCCTTTAGCGAGGAAATCCTCCACCCCAATCATATTGTTTTGGTGTTGATCTCGTTATTGCTCCACTTGCTGCTTTACCTGCGGCAGAACCTAATGTACCACCTACCGTCGCACCTGCCGGGCCACCTACCATCGCACCTCCGATAGTTCCAAGAGCCCCTATACCCGATTCTAAGATTTGACCCCACATAGCATTCTTACTGGCTTTCTTAGCATCTTCTCTTTCCTGTTCTTTTAATCTTAAATTCTCATTAAATTGGTCAGCTTGTAATTGAAGTCCTGCACCCTGCATACCATACTGATTCTCTTGTCCTGCATATTGTAACCCTGCGCCTCTAACACCAGAGATAGTGTCTAACCCTGTGCCGAGTAAGGACTGTTTTTCTCCTGCGGCTTTTTGGTAGTCTGTCCAGGATAGATTGGTAGTAGCGTCTGCGGTTGCTTTCGCAATAGACGATAGACCTACCCCACCCTTAATGTTCCTGCGGACTAAGTTTTCATTTACCGCAGTAGCCGTATCTCTGTTTACTAAGGACAGCATATCCTGGAATTGCTTGCTTCCTGTCTCGCCCAGGCCTTTATAGAACTCGGGCAACTTACCTCCAAGTATACCCTTGCCTGTGGTGAATGATAAGTCTTGCGATTTCTTAAAATAAGGGTCTGTTTTAAAATCTGGTAAATTTACACTTATAGCCATATTATTCTCCTTTTTTTATATTTTCATTATGTATAATAATGCGTAGTAAGGTGGCATAACATCTTGGTTTGGCGAAACACCAACAGTCGATGACCCTGGCACTGCTAATGCTCCAGCTCCTAAAAGGTATGTTATCGAACTATCACTACCCGCTAAAGTTCTTGCCGATCTTGAACTACCTGCGGTTGCTAAATTTCCTGCGCCAAGTATAAACTTATCGGTCAAGTCAGGTGTTCCATTATCGCCATCACATAATACCCACCCCGATGGGATATTGCTGGTTGTGCCATACCAAAGCGATATTATACCTGTCGGTGTAATAAAATCCGTATCATCTGCTACACTAGATATATCACTATCTGTGTCATTATAGAATGATCCCAATCTCAAATAATAAGTAACTCCCGACGGAAGCGACGAGCTTTCTGATACCTTAATAGTAAAGGTTGTATCTGATACCGCACTCATAACTGCGTACACATAATATGTAGTGCTTGCCGCCTCAGAACCTGTATCAATATCATCCCAATCTACCGTAGTGGCGGATGAGTTTCTTGCCATTAACCTTATCGAGCCAGAGGTATTAGAGCATACTACTGAGCCTATACCTACGGTTAATTCAGAGGCTGAACTGTAAGCAAGTTTACATCCAAACCTGCCATCTGCTAAAAAGTTATCTAATGGGGCTACGATATTATCGTATATAGCACTATCTATTGTACCCGGATTTATTGAGCCTAAAACAGTTTCAGCACCGTCACCATTTCGCCAGTTTTCGACACAGTATCCATTATTTACTTGACACAACGATATAGATAATGCTATAATTATAGTAGCTAAAGAAATTACGGATTTTTTATGTTTAAAATGGGCGATGAGTAGGTCTTGAAAAAACAACCGTTTTTTCTTTAGCTGACTGAAAGTCGCCTTTTTAATTTGGAGGATGTTATGCCTTTTAAAAAAGGACAAATTGCTTGGAACAAAGGTAAAAAATGGTCTAAAAAAATACGCACAAAATTTGGTATTGCTCATATTGGCAAAAAACATTCTCAAGCAACTAAATTGAAAATGAGTCTTTCTCGTAAAGGCAAGAAAATTCGGAGTCGGAAAGGTGGACACATTATCCAAAATGGATATGTATTTATTAAAATGTCTGAGCATCCTTTCTGTAATGGAAGCGGTTATGTTGCTGAACATCGTCTTGTAATGGAGAAACATCTTGATAGATACCTTACAAAAAAAGAGAGAGTTCACCATAAAGGTATTAAATATCCTATTGGCTCTATTAAGAATAAGCAGGACAACAGAATTGAAAATCTTCAGTTGTTTGATAGCTGTGGTTATCATCTTAGTTTTCACCTTACTCTTAATCGCCTTAAAACAAAACTTTAAAATCATTAACACTATCCATAATCTTTTCATTATAGCTCCTTTTTTTTGTTTAATTATATTACTATCAAGAATAAGTTACAACTACGCCCGCTTGCTTTTGTGTTGTGGTTGTATTCTGACCAGCAGATGGTGTATTCCAACCATAATAATACCAAGTATCTACCGCCAATCCAGAAATATCTACCGATTTTGAAAAAGTAGCATATGTTTGATTTAATGTTTGGCTACTTGAATTTGCACTACCACAATACCACCTCATACTGATACCACCAGGGGCACTATTTTTAGCCTGACAGTCTACTTTCATATAATTTTGATAAGCATTTGACTTATAAAAACGATTAAAAGAAATATCGCTATCAGCAGTATTCCCAGTATCAAATGCAACTTCTGCATCGTCTGAAAATACTATTTGGTCAAGTGTACCTGCTGCCATTTTAACAGCAGTAATACTTGCGTCGGTAAATCTAGATACTGATATAGTACCGGCTGTCAAATCATCTGCATTTAATGTTCCTCTAACTGTAAGTGCTGTGCCATTCCAAGTAAGTGAATTTGTACTACCATTGCCAATAGAAAATCTAGGTGTTCCAGAGTTATATTCCAACCAATAACCACTACCCGTATTATAGGCAGTCTGACCACTTTTTATATATTCATCAACATTAAGTGAACCCGTATTAACTGTAAGAGCATCTAGTTGAGACACATTTATTTGAGTAGCCGTGACTGTATTGGTATAGATATCTCCACCGTCTATAAGAGTAACGTCAGAAGCATGAGCCCAAGCTTGTATATTATTTGAATATGCGCTCGTATCAAACATTCTATCTGTTACAGCAGAGGCCAACCCCGCCACCACAACTGAATTAGTGTATATATCTCCACCGTCTATTTTAGTCGAATCAGAGCTAGAAGACCAACCTGTTGCTTGTGCAGCGTCATAGAGTTCCCATTCACCTGCGGTAATTGCGTCGTCACCTATATTGGTTGCCCTATATAATTTATAGTCATCTGTGTCTATAAACAAATCACCTACTGAAACAGCCGTAGGCACAGCACTCTGCCTGAATACTTTTGATTTAACATCTGCTGTGGTTTGCGCCGTTGCTATCGCATCGTCCTGAACCTCTATCCATTCACCACCGCCTATTTGGTCATCACCTGCGGATGTAGCTCTATAAAGTTTGTTCCCATCATTTGTGTCTATCCACATATCGCCTATATGCAATGATGTAGGAACTGCATCTTGTGCGAATGTTGTTACCATACCTGTTGAGCCACTCTCTACTATTATAGTACCTTTAATCCGTAATCCATTTGTGGGGTCATATTTTAAGTATGCGTCAGATTCGCCTATCGCTATCCCGTATAAATCTGTTGAATACCCTAAGAAACCATTAAGATTACCCATCCTCATACGAGTTGTTATTCCACTATCCCAAGGGGTAGCATCTATTGTATATACATCTATAAACGGAGAGTTAGTTTCAGAGGCCGTCATTAAAATACCACCGTCTAGGTTCTGTCCAAAGTTTACTATAGCTGCTCCTGTAGTCCATTCTGGATTTGAGCCATCTGCATAACTTCCTGCCTTATCTCTTATAACAACATAATTCTCTGCATCAGTGGCAGTTGCAACCTCCATCCATTCGTCGTCCACTCCAGTGGATGTGAGAGCTTTCATTCTTAAAAAATCCCCTACTGCGAATGTAACATTTCCCTCTGTTACCATTGCCGTATCTGTATCATTAGCGCCCATGTCTGCATTGAGCTTATCTGCATCATGCGATACCAGTACGGTACCACCAACTGCTGATATAGTTTCATATTCAAACACGGTAGATCTCAATATTCCTCTAGCATATACATTCTGGAATTCAGCCCAATTGTTATCTATCTGCCAACCTTTTCCTAATGCTCCTGTCACAAAATTATTACTCTTGATCAACTCATTACCACTATCTATAGTAAGGTTTGTAGACGATAATGTTGATGATCCTAAAGTCCATCCGCCTATTGTTCCTGATACTGCTTTAAGAACCCCGGCATTAGTCACGCTAAATTCTGCATCAGCAAAGGTAGAATCACCCATTTGTATGCCTACACCAGGAATCAATCCTATATAGTCGTCGTCTGTGCCTGCGCTTAGACTCGTATCGGAAAAAGTCCATCCGCCTATTACTTGTTGCGTGTCTGACACCTCATAAACAACATTGCTTCCACCTGTATCGTATATTCTTAGACCATACACCCCGGCAGAGAGGTAGCCTAACTCTAACCTTTTAGCAGAGTCCTCATAGCAAGTAACGGACGCATCACCTGAAGTTAGTACCAGTCCATCATTAGGTACAGAAGTAGGCGTTCCGCTTTGAAGGCTGTATAGATATCCTGACACCATATTCCAACCACCCAAATCGCCCGTAATGCCTGTTACAGAACCTGCAGTTATAATTCCTAGATCAGCATATATAGCGGACAATGTAGTACCTGTGATTTCCGTACCAGTAATAGTTCCGGCAGATATATCGCCCGCTACTATTGTATTAGCTGCGATCAAGTCAGTCGTAATCGTACTGGCTGCTATTTCAGCAGCGGTTATAGTATTTGCTGCAATTTCGTTAGCCGTGAGCGTATTAGTTGCTATGTTATCAGCCCCTATAAGCGTTCCACCTACTCCACCCGCTCCACCAAAAACTTGATATGTAGCGTACTTCGTGACATCTGATACATCTTCTGCTACTCCTATTAGAATCTTATCACCGCCTACGCTTGTTGACGCAGTTGTAGTCGTTTGCAATATGGTTGAAGAAGTGCCCGTGTCTAAATAAATATATGTTAGTGCCGTCATATCCCCGGTGTTACCTGCGCTGATGCTGTAAGTATTTGTACCGTCGGACATAGTAATCGTCCCAGACGTCCAAGCTGCCGTGTCATTATCAGTAGCACTAAACGTCATATCTTGCCCCCACCCTCGAATGGAAGTCAGTGCTAAATCTTCTAGGGTTTCGTCCAAATACCCTAAAGTATCATCAGTGGATGATGATCTACCTCTACCATATAATAGGGCCTGGTCTATCTTCCTAAGATGTTCGTTAAGAATGGGCAGGTCTTTATCGGTGTCAAAGCCGGTAAGGTAGTCCCCTGCATAGGCTGATGTGCATAAAATAATAGATAATAATATTGCTATTGATTTCATCATCTTAATATAACTCCTGTACTTCGTATAGTATTTCTATTTTCTGAATTTCCCATCCAACAATCCCAGTTTCAGTAAGTTCAAAACGGAATAGTTGGCTTACCAAGGATGGGGCCTCCTCCTCGTTTATCGGGGGCAGGTATGTATATATCTTTAGATTCTCGTCGCCTGTATAGTCGTCCTCGGTGTCAGAATCAGCATCAACAGATAAATCTATTTCTATATCTCTATCTATGTCTCCGTCGTCTGCTTTTATATTGAATGTTAAGGTTCCGGATGTGCCGGTATAGAATACCTTGATTCTCTTAATTAATTTCTTGTATCCTTCCACATCAAAATCTACCCATCCGGTTTTCCATTTGCTTACTACGGATGTCTCTTTGGTGGAACCTACTTTATCGTATATCATCCTAAAAACATATCCGTCTGCTGAGTATAGTGTAGGCGAATATTCCTCGTCGGTAGTAGTGAAATTTGCCCTAAATTGGATATAGTCATTTGCTGTGATACTAGATAAATCTGCGCCGTTCTGGTTTGTAACCGCTGTGTTCCATGTTATGCCTGTCATATCAGAGTCGGAATCTAATCTTACCTGGAAGGTTATGTCGCCGTACGCTCCAAGAGATTCATTCCAGTATAATTTGTCTAGTGCTGCTGCATCAATATTATAAACTTCGCTTGTCCACGTTCCATCCTTGTCCGGCCTGTCTATTTTTGCATCAGGCAGATAAGTCAATATCTCGTCTAGCGTGTCTATATTGGCATCTTTAGTCTGTAATTCTGTCAGCCAGGTGTCTATCGTGCAATCCCACCCTATCTCTATTATAGGATAACTATCAGTTCCATATACCCTGGTGTCGTCATACGTTCCCGAATCAAACTCGCTTTCATACCGAATATTTAACAACGGTTCTAGGTATGATGCGCCCTGTACCAAACCGTTTGCGAGAGACGATCCTAAATATATAACTCCCGTGTCCGTGCTAGCGTTGAAAGCCGTCCAACAGTTTACGTTTATTGTGTCTAGCACATATGAATCTCTGATCAGGTTGTACAATAGCACTCTGTTGTTGTTGGTCACCCCTGACTCATAAGAATTATATGCTAGTCTATATTCGTTATTAAAATATATACCTGCGCATTTGGCTATATTTGTTTTGGATATGTCTCTTATCTCTGGGGTTACTGCGTCTGATATGAGCTTAGATCGTACCCCGTCAAAGGTATACAGGCCGTCTCTGGATAGATAAATTATCCCTATCGGTGATGTGTCTGCTGAATAAGGTGCCGGACAGCCTACAAACGAGAACGGATCACTTACATACCAGTCTGTCGTGAATGAACCGTCTGTGTAATATTTTTGGATGCTATTATTTTTTCCTATGGTAAGCGTCCCCATAAATGTCTCTAGGAATGTTATCTCATCTCCGTCATTCGGCCTTATTCTCTCAAACGAGTCAGGATCGAAATATTCCGGGTTACTGTCATCAGAAAAATAAAGCCTTGAGTTATATGTAGTATTCCCGCCAATCCATAGCCGATCCTTATTTATGTTACAATATTTACCTTTGGGCGGGGAGGCATTGAATTTAGCCGCAGTTGACCACGCTGTATTCCCTGCCAGAGTAGAATCTGATACTGTGTCGTTTAAAGTCGTTGTGGTGTTGTCTGCAAGCGTACTCGCAAGGTAATAGGTTGTATTAGACTTGCATGCGGCCTTAGATGCACTTCCTACGTTTCTGTATACATACCTTGCCGTAGTCCCTAAAGGGCCTATAGGGATGTCTGTGAGGCTTATATTGTATACCTCAGCACCCGTTAGGATAGGGTTACTGCGAGCGTTGGAATAGTACCCTACAGCGCTTACTAAATACATCATTTTATACTGATACCACTTTGCCGCGGTTAGGTCAGTGCCGGTGTTGAGTTCCGCGAAAGGCGCGCCTAAATCAGCACAAAGCTCTCCTACCGTTCTCGCGCCGTCTGTGTTGGCCGTGGTAACGGTTTCGCCATCATATTTTACAGGATTGTCAAATCCATTCATTCCTATAGCGTTGTCTTTAAAGGTAACAAATGTCCACCTCTTGCCATCTGTCAGGGCTGTATCTATGTTCGTTGTGCCGGTATCTGTGGAGTTTCCTATATCTAAGGTCGTACCGGTGGCTATGATCGTTTTAAAGGTGCCGTCGCTCTTGTAATAACGGTGTAGAGAGTTGTTTGTGGCTGAACCCGTGTCCCAGGCCGTAATCAGTGGTTCGCGCTTGCCTATGGCCCCATAACGCTTGTTTACGCGTACATTCTGGGCCTCTACTGCTTGGTTGTCAGGAGTGTTTAGCGGGCTTATATGACTATTCTGGCCTTTACTGAAGTCCTGTAAGACAAAGAACTTATCCTGTGCATAAACAGGCAATGCAACCGCCATCAATAATAGTCCTATAAATATACGCTTCCTCATATGCGAGGCCCCCTTAGACGCATCTCCGCTGAATTGGCTATATCTTTCCTGCGTTTTAACATATTCAGTTTCTCCTCACGCTCTAATTTATACTCCTGGTACAGTTTATCCGCATTAGCATCCTTAGACAGCATAGGTAGTATTCTCCATCTGGCAAAGGCTATTATCGAATAATCAAATATCGACAAATGCGTCAGTTCAGTTTCACTTCCCGAAAAAGGATAGTCCGAGTCCTTTGACATCGAAACAGGAGCAGACCCGTAATAAAGCCACAAACCACTGGCAAGTGTCGTGTCTGGTGTAGGCGATAGGGTTACAATATCCGAGTCTATTGAATAGTAGAGCGGATCGCCAGAGCCTAAATCTCTCCAGTTAGGACGGTTTATATCAAACCATTTAAGAGTACGTGGATAGAGTTGTTTCCACTTTGAGCCATTATTCCACCACAGACCCATTTTATCGACTGCAACATAATCCCCTATAAAAGACGACAGGCTATATTCGTACTTATCAGCCGTTATCTTGAATTTCTTATTAGCCTTTAAACATACTGTATAAGCAGCTATATCCTTTACACCTTCATTGAGTATCAGGTTAAAAGATGCGTTTTTGACCACAGATACCTTTGCTCCTGGTATCAGAGCGCGACCCGTTTGTCGAAGTTGTGATAATGTCATATCTAAATTCTCCTTGTGTTTATTGCAAGCTATTCTTGATATATTGAAGAGCAAGTTCTATCAAAACATTTATCAAACTATCTGACAGATTTTTACCTCTATTGATTGCTTCTGCTTTTATTTCCTCGAAAGCCTGTCTGCGCTTTTCTTCATTGCTTAGGTTGGTACTTTGAAGAGTACCTACTGTGTTGATAGCGAAGTCTTTTAGCTCGGCAATTAGCACCTGCGCAACTATCGGTAGTGCCACATCTATAAACGATTTGAATATTCTTAACATTCTACTCCATAACCTCTTTAGCCAATTAAACATTATAGTCCCTTTCTTATGGTTTTGGCTTCCTGTTCATACCAGACTGCCAATGCTTCCTTGTTTTGATGCCAAAATCCACGTAAAAATTTTCCTATCATTGACATTATATGCCCTCGCCTTAACTTGCCTGATTTCTTATCTCCTACTGCATTATCGAGTTTATTATCAAGTTCCTTGCCAGCCTTTTCCAGCTTAGCCTTGCTTTTAAACACCCATAACAATGTTTCCATCGTATTGCCCTTAATCCATCTTGACAGAGTTTCCATTATTGCCCTCCTTCTTTGGAGCCCGTCTAAAGAAATACTGGAACACAATCATATATATCGCTATCAATACATCAGGTAAGTTTAATATTTTACCCTTAGTTACGCTATATACGAAATAGAACAATAACCCTAATGTCATTAATATCAAAACAATATACTTAAATACAGAGTCGGCGTTTTTCATTCCTGCATCACTCCATTCCGAAAGGTTCTCCATCCACTACGCTTAAAATCAGGGCAACCAACATCTTCGTCCCATTTCCAATTCTTATGTTTCTTTTTACATTCTCCCCAAAAATAACCCAACCCAAGAAACATTGATTTCGGAGGGTTTAAATGCTTACAATTTTTACAATAATTTTCCATATCACCACCTTATAGTCTTTTTAATCATTATCCGGCGGTCTTTCTTCTTGCCGTCCTTATCCTTACCATTCAGCAATTCAAACAATGATTTCAATAGATTTTTAGCTTTATCTGCCATTAGAATTTCTTTTCTATCATGAGCGACCAGTAGTGCTGATTGCTCTGGGCTTCTAATATCCCATTGGTGAATTTATACCCATAGGCCCACTCTGGGTCTTTACCGCTTTCTACGTCAAGATCGCCCCATCCCCATTTATTTATGAGTGTCCAGTCCTTCATAAACTCCCAGCCAAATTGAATATGTGTTCCTATCTCATCATCCCAATCTGCCTCGGCTGAATAGTTAGGCTTAAAATAGGGGTCTAAATAATCTATTCCAAATCCAGCGTGTACGGTTTCGGTGAAGTACCATTTAAGCGTTACGAAATAATCAAGCAGATTAAGCCTTCCCATTGACTTTCCCTGATAGGGGGTTTCTACCTGAGTATCGTGCGCGTTAGAAGATGTTGCGCCTACACCTAACTCTATACCGATTTTAGGTCTTAGATAGTTATCTTCTGGATTTGGCGAGAACGGAAGAAAAGGTATTTTAATTATTGGATTAAATTCATATCCCAACTCTACCCTGGGAGAACTATCAAGCCCTTCTACCAGATAGTCAGCATACCCTACCTTAGCGTTTATGCTGTCAGCATGCGCTATGCCTACAAAAGCTAAAATCAAAATACTACTTATTATTATTCTCATCATTTTTCCTCTTGGTTTTTTTGCTATCTTCTTGTGCTTTGCGGATAATGTTCTCTGCAAGGCTAATGTTCTGTTTAGCGTTCTCAAGATGTTCCATTGCGTGAGCAAGTGCCCTGTCAGAGTTTCTTCTGTATTTACGATTAGTCATTTTAATACCTTTAGTTTAAACTTGTTATAAAAATTGCATCTTTTGCATTTCTTATTTCTATTAGCACACATAGTTAAAACGCAATCTTCTGCTTTCATTTAGTTGCTATTATCCAAATTGCCCTGCTTATTATTGCAATCACCATCGCTGACCCAAGTCGCCATAGCCAAGTAATCTGTTTATTATGCCCCCTATGTTTCTCTGCGTGTGTTTGGCATTGTAGATTATCAAGTTTAATGAAGATAGCCTTGATACTGCCTTTTACTTCTTTCCATATTTCCTCTGAACGCTTGTCATGATTATCCCATCGTATTTTTGTTTCAGTTTCGATTACTGTCAATCTGTCTCTTTCTTCCTGTTCCATAATAACCTCTATATTCTTCCTATTATAAATACTGCTGTTACTACTGCCATTATTGTGAATAAAAAGTATGCTCTCACTCCAACTGCCCTACAAGTTTAATTATCTTCTTTAACAGGTCA